>ERZ773221.2068-NODE-2068-length-16505-cov-4.237872_pt1 | contig 16505 bp, 14 predicted proteins | sample MGYA00580994_ERZ773221 | MGnify/ENA primary metagenome ERZ773221 (study PRJEB29015, sample SAMEA2737758) | human gut metagenome | biome: human gut; feature: human-associated habitat; material: faeces | place: China | collected 2012 ... | reverse complement strand
AACAAAGTCCACCCCGCTGTAAAAGCCCTGTTCCAGCGCTGCAGTTTCGGCAAGCGTGCCCAGCTCGTCCAACAAAATAATCTGCGGCGAAAGCGTGCGCAGTGCCATCTGCACAGCCCGTTCCTTAGGGATGCCGGACAGCAGATCCAGCGGCGGCATCTTCTCGGAATCACCCGGCGGAAAGATCTCGCAGCGCTCGTCCACCACGCAGGCTCGCCGCTGCATCCCGGCCAGTTCTCGTGCGATCTGACGCAGAAGCGTCGTCTTGCCGCTGTCCGGTTCGCCGACCAAAAGCATCCCAATAAAATGCTTTTTCAGTTGCACCAGAAGTTCGTCCGGCAGCTGTACCGGAACCGCCCTTGCAATGCGCAGGTTCAACCCCTGCACCTGCTGCAGAACCGTCTGGCCGTCGCGATCCACATAGCGTCCTGCCACACCCACCCGGCAGCCGGAGGGTGTGGTCAGAAATCCATGCGCAAGCTCCGTCTGGTGTGCATGTACCGCGCCGCCGCACAGGGTGTGAAAGATCTCTTCGATCTGAAACTGATCCAATACACACTCCCTCAGCTGCAGCGGGCACTCCGGCAGGTCCTGCAGCGGGAGCTGCCGACCCGACAGTGTAACAAAAGCACCACAGCCTGTCCGGAACCGAAGTTCATGGATCTGCGCTGCCGTCTGTGCTGGCAGCTGTCCCAATGGCCCGGCCAGCCATGAGGGAAGCAGGCGTATCGCCCGATAATACTCATCCACACTGTCCTCTCCTTTTTCAGGCTCATTGCCTGCTATGAGTATATGCCTGTCCCTGCCGGATAGAACCTGCGGACATAAAAATATCCCCGCAGCACAAAACTGCGGGGATATCCATTGGAACGGTTTTATCAGATGTTTTCGTCGCTGATCATTGCCAGAAATTCTGCCTCGGTCAGCACCGGGATGCCAAGCGCCTGCGCCTTGGTCAGTTTGGAGCCTGCTGCCGTGCCTGCCACGACATAGGCCGTTTTCTTTGAAACAGAACCGCTGGCCTTACCACCGTTTTTCACGATCAGTGCTTCCGCCTCATTGCGGGAAAGAGTTTCCAGCGTGCCGGTGACCACCAGCGTTTTCCCTGCCAGCTTATCACCCTTCGGTTCGCCCTTCCACTGCATATTCAATCCGGCATCGGCCAGACGATGGACAAGGTCGGTCGTTCCCTCTTTTGCAAAGAATTCCACGACGCTCTGCGCCATTACGCCGCCAAACCCATCGATCTCGCTGATCTGCTCTGCACTTGCTTCCCGGACAGCCTGCAGCGTACCGAAATGCTCTGCCAGCAGGGCTGCAGCTTTATCGCCAATGTTGCGGATGCCAAAGCCGAACAGGAGCTTATCCAGATTGTTCTGCTTGGAAGCCTCGATGGCGTTCAGCAGGTTATCGGCGCTCTTTTCCTTGAACTTATCCAGCGTCAGCAGCTGTTCCCGTGTCAGCGTGTAGATATCCGCTGCGGAGTGCACCATGTCCTTCTCCACCAGCTGGGTGGCAACTGCTGTGCCAAGGCCCTCGATATCCATTGCATCGCGGGAAGCAAAATGGATGATATTGCGCAGTGCCTGTGCCGGGCACTCGGGGTTAACACAGCGCAGAGCTGCTTCATCCTCCAGATGAACGACTGGTGCACCGCAGGAGGGGCAGACCGTGGGCATCTCATAGGGCTGTGCATCCTCTGCGTGATGGGTAACACCGATCACTTCCGGGATGATATCACCCGCCTTGCGCACCTGAATGGTATCGCCGATGCAAAGGCCGAACTGATGGATAAAATCCTCATTGTGCAGGGTCGCGCGGGCAACGGTAGTACCCGCCAGAAAGACAGGGTCAAAGCAGGCCGTCGGGGTAAGAACACCGGTGCGGCCAACTGCGACCTCAATGCTGCGCAGCGTTGTCTCCTTTACCTCTGGCGGATACTTAAACGCAATTGCCCAGCGTGGGAATTTGTTGGTGGAACCCATCAAATCGCGCTGTGCAAAATCGTTCACCTTGATCACTGCACCATCCATATCAAAATCCAGTTTGGCACGGTTCTGACCGATCTGCTCGATCTCGGCAATGGCCTGCTCAATGTCATGCACGATATGATAGCGCGGCGAGACCGGCAGACCAAGGCTCTTGAGGTAATCCAGACTTTCAGCATGCTTGGTAAGCGTTTTGCCGCGGATCTGCTGCACATTGAAAACAAAAATAGAAAGGCCCCGGCTTCCTGTGATCTTTGCATCCTTCTGGCGCAGCGAACCGGCAGCCGCATTGCGCGGATTTTTAAAGGGCGCTGCGCCCTGCAGCTCCTGCTCTGCACACAGCTTCTGGAACGCGCCATGCGGCATATATACCTCACCGCGCACTTCCAGAAATTCCGGTGCATCCTTCAACTTTTTGGGAATGCTGCGGATGGCGCGGACATTGGCAGTCACATCCTCGCCCACCACGCCATCGCCGCGGGTAGAGGCACGAACCAGCTCACCGTTTTCGTATTCCAGACTGCAGGAAAGGCCATCGATCTTGATCTCCACCACATACTCCGGCTCTATGCCGGCTTCCCGCACGCGGCGGTCAAAATCCCGCAGCTCATCATACGAAAATGCATCCAGCAGGCTTTCCATTTTTACCGCATGGGTCACCTTGGGCAGCTTGCTGCTGGCCGTGCCGCCTACCTTCTGGGTAGGCGACGATGCCGTGACCAGCTGCGGAAACTGCGCTTCCAATTCTTTCAGTTCCCGGGTCAGAGCATCATACTCAAAATCTTCAAGCTCCGGGGCATCCTGGTCATAGTAAAGCCGATTGTTTTTCTCGATCACAGCGCGCAATTCTTCCACGCGCTTTTTTGCCTGTTCCAACTCCAAAAGTTCCACTCTCCCGCTATCCGGTTTCTCCCGCGCTGCCGTCCGGCACTACCGCCTGAAAATGCATCGCAGAAAACTATTTTGATTATAACACATCCAGCCGCGCTCTGCAAAGAGAAAGCGGATACAATTTGTATAAGTGCTTTGAAATCTGCAGGTGTAATCGTTTTCAATCATCACTGCGGATTGATTTAAAATCAACGCGTGGAGATACTCTTTGTTTATTCTTTTGATAAAGCAACGTCTTATCGTTTAATTTCTCCACATCCATAACGAGTGAATCGTCCTGTGGTATCGTTGAGTCGCCAGCCAAAACACACACAGAAAGGGCAACGCATTCGTCGTGAATGCTTTAGGCCTTGGCCCCCGGCATCGTCCTCATGATGGTCGTGTTCCGTTCGTCACCACGGCAAAGAAAGCCGGTGTGGATGAGCATGTCATTAAAAAGATTGTCGGCCACTGTATTGATGATGTTGCCGAAAAGTCGTATACTAAAAGAGGCATTGAGTGGATTCGTCACTTCATGCAATGCATCGTACCATCCTAGATTTTGTACTATTATTTTAGGAGAAAAGCTGTTCCGATTTGTGAATTAAGTATCATACCGTTTCAAGAGGAGATCAAGCTGCCATGGATTGGGAAACATTAAGATCAAGCTGTCTTGCCTGCACCCGCTGCGAGCTGTGCAAGACCCGCACCAATGTAGTGTTCGGTCAGGGTGTGGAAGATGCCGAAGTTCTGTTTGTGGGCGAAGGCCCCGGCCAGAATGAGGATGAGCAGGGCCTGCCCTTTGTGGGGCGCAGCGGCCAGCTGCTGGACAAATATCTGTTTGCCATCGACCTTGACCGCACGAAGAACTGCTATATTGCAAACATCGTCAAGTGCCGCCCGCCGCAGAACCGTGACCCCCAGCCTGCTGAGAGCGAAGCCTGTATGCCCTGGCTGCGGGAGCAGTTCCGCCTGCTGAAGCCAAAGATCGTGGTCTGCCTTGGCCGCATTGCCGCCCAGCGGATGATCCGAAAGGATTTCTCCGTGACCAAGGAGCATGGCCAGCTGTACGAAAAGGGCGGCATCCTGTTCATGGGTACCTTCCACCCTGCCGCTCTGCTGCGCAGCCCGCAGAACAAGCCTGCAGCCTTTGCTGATTTTACTGCCCTGCGGGACAACATTGAAACGGTGTGCAAACATACCTATCATAAAGACTGAATCATTCCCGCTGCAAGAACCAAACACCTTCCTTTTGCATACTCTAAAACAAAAAGAGAGGTGTTCGATTATGGAAACTGCACGACATGATTCCATTGATTTCTTTCTGGGTGCCACAACGCCTGCCGGTTTCAAGGGCTATTTTGAACCGCTGCGCCACGAACCCGGTATGCAGATGTACCTGATCAAAAGCGGGCCGGGCTGCGGCAAATCCACCCTGATGAAGCGGCTTGCCCGTGCTGCCGAACAGCGCGGCGAACTGACGCAGCGCATCCACTGTGCCAGCGACCCGGACAGTCTGGACGGCGTGATTCTGCCCGGGCAGCACAGGGCCATCGTGGATGCCACTGCGCCCCATGTGGTGGAGCCGGATGCTCCCGGTGCGGACGAAGTGGTGGTGAGTTTGTACCACACCATCGATGCAGAAAAGCTGCACCAGTGCACCGATGAGGTCAAGGCGCTGTTTGCCCGCAACGCCCTGCTGCGCAGCCGCGCTGCACGATATATTGCATCGGCAGGCAGCCTTTTGCTGGACAGCCGCCGCGCCGAAGCCTGCAGCGCCAATTTTGACAAGGTGCGCCGTTATGTCAAACGGCTGTGCACCCGGGTGATGCCGCGCACGGAAGGCATTGGCAGCGAAGAGCTGCGCCTGCTTTCCGCCGTCACCCCCAAGGGTGAAATGTTTTATCAGGGCACTGCACAGGCATTGGCGGATAAGTTTATCGTGTTCCGGGATGATTACGGCGCGGTGTCCCGCCTGCTGCTGGAGCTGATTCGTGCCGAAGCCCTGACGCGGGGCTACCACATTATTACCTGTCCATGCGCCATGCACCCGGAGGATAAGATCGACCATATCCTGATCCCGGAGCTGAAGCTTGCCTTCCTGACGGATAATCGCTGGCATCCGGTGCATCTGCCCAGTGTGCAGGCTGTGCGGTGCACCCGCTTCCTTGACAGGGAAAATCTGGCAGCGTACCGGGCACGGCTGCGCTTTAACGAGCGTGCTGCCGCCGAACTGCTGGAACAGGCCAGTGCCCTGATGGCACAGGCCAAGAGCTGCCACGATGAGTTGGAGACCTATTACCGTGCAGCGGTGGATTTTGGCAAAGTGGATGAAGCGGCAGCAGAATGCATGGAGATGTTCGGCCTGAAATAATCAGTTTACGTCGACGAACCGTGAGTTTCTCTGAAGACCGTCCGCTGGGGTGGGACTCTGTTGCCGTGAGGCAATCGGGCGGGCGATGGAATGGCCCGAATCGTGTCTGAAGAGGAATTACCGGTTCGTCAGTGTATCCCAAAAGCGGAGGTGAAATGCTTTGGCAACGGTTCATCTGCCCATCCGGCAGCTGGTGGAATTTCTGCTGCGGACCGGCAGCATTGACAGCCGGTTTACGGGGTTTGACCGTGCACTGGAAGGTGCCCACATCCACCGCAAATTGCAAAAAGCTGCCGGAGACGGCTATCAGGCTGAGGTATTTCTCTCCGTAGAGCGGCAGGCAGAGGACATCACTTTTACCCTTGAGGGCCGGGCTGATGGCATTTTTACCGACGAGACTGGCACGGTAGTCATTGATGAGATCAAGACCACCGCTGTGCCGCCGGAAGAGATCACTGAGGATATGAACCCCTGCCACTGGGCACAGGGCATGGTGTACGGTGCCATTTATGCCGCACAGCAAAGCCTGCCGGAACTGAACGTCCGGCTGACTTATTATCAGATAGACACCGATCAGATCATCCGCTTTATCCGCCGCTTTACGCAGCAGGAGCTGGATGAATTTCTTGACAAATTATTGTGCCAGTATGCTCCGTGGGCGCAGCGCCGGATAGAGTGGGATGTAAAGCGTACTCAGAGCCTTGCGGCACTGCAGTTCCCGTTTGCACAGTACCGGCCCGGACAGCGGGCTATGGCGGGCGAGATCTACCGCGCCTGCCGCGCTGGCAAGACCGCCGACTGCAAGGGCGGTACGCGGCTGTTCTGTCAGGCTCCTACCGGCATTGGCAAGACCATGAGCGCGCTTTTCCCCGCGCTGAAAGCCATGGGCGAAGGCAACGGAGAAAAGCTGTTCTATCTCACGGCCCGCAACACGACCCAGACTGCCGCCGAGGATGCCTTGACCCGGCTGCATACGGCCCAGCCAGAGCTTGCCCTGCGCAGTGTGACGTTGACCGCCAAGGAAAAGGTCTGCCTGCATCCGGACGCAGAGGGACATCCCGCCTGCCTGCCGGAGCTTTGTCCCTACGCCAACGGCTACTACGACCGCATCAAGGATGCACTGACAGCTCTGCTGGACGGTACCGGCAGCTTTGACCGCGCAGCGCTGGCCGGGGCGGCAAAGCGTTTTTCGGTGTGTCCCTTTGAACTGGGGCTAGACCTGAGCGAGTGGTGCGATGTGGTCATTGGGGATTACAATTACCTGTTCGATCCGGTGGTGCACCTGAAGCGGTTCTTTGATTCTTCCGGCGACTGGTTGTTTTTGGTCGATGAAGCACATAATCTGCCCGACAGAGCCAGAGCAATGTATTCTGCACGTTTTTGTAAAAGCAGCCTGACCGAGGCAAAACGCGCATTGGGCAAGGGCAAAAGTGCTTTAAAGACTGCTCTGACCAAAGCAGACAAAGCCCTGCTGGAAGCCCGGAAAGCCTGCATACAGCTTGCACCCCGGCACAGCAGCCAGACCGATGCCGCAGACCCGGCACAGACCAGTCTTTTGCCTGAAAACACTGCCCCCGCACTGGAACTGCCCGAACCGCTGTATGTACAGGACAGTACTGTGTTTTTGCAGGAGCCGCCCTCTGCCTTGCTCAGTTCGCTGCGGGCCGTACAGGCACCTTTGCAGGACTGGCTGGAAGCGAACCCGGATGCCGAAGTACATGCACAGTTGCTGGAGCTTTATTTTGCTGTACAGGACATCACCCGTGCCGCCGAACGATACGACAGCCACTTTGTCACTCAGCTTACCGCGCGCGGCAGAGAGCTTGAATTGCAGCTGCTGTGTCTGGACCCGGCACCTTTTGTGGATGCCAGCCTTGCCGCAGGGCGCAGCGCAGCGCTGTTCAGTGCAACACTGGCTCCGCCCTCGTTCTACCGCAGTGTTCTGGGCTGCAGCGATGCACGTGCCGTCGCACTGGACAGTCCCTTCCCGGCTGAAAATCTGGGGCTGTATTGCCTGCCGAATATTTCTACCCGCTACCGCGACCGCGAAGCCAGCGTGCAGGCAGTTTCGGATGCACTGGCCCGGCTGGTGCAGGCCAGAACGGGAAACTACTTTGCCTTTTTCCCAAGCTACGCATATCTGCGGCAGGTACACGAAGATTTTGCAGCACGTTACCCGGGCATTCGCACCCTTGTGCAGGAAAGCCGTCTGGATGATGCCGCTCGGGCTGAATTTCTGGCTCAGTTTGTGCCGGACCCGGCCGAAACGCTTCTGGGTTTTGGCGTGATGGGCGGCATCTTTGGTGAGGGAGTTGATCTTGCAGGCAGCCGCCTGATCGGGTGCGCCATTGTGGGTGTGGGCCTGCCGCAGGTAAATCCGCAGCAGGAAATGCTGCGCCGTTATTATGACGCACAGAACGGCTTTGGATTTGATTATGCCTACCGCTATCCCGGCATGAACAAGGTACTGCAGGCCGCAGGGCGCGTGATCCGCACGCCGGAAGACAGAGGTGCGGTGCTTTTGCTGGACGACCGGTTTGCCCAGCAGGAATACATCCGGCTGTTCCCTCCTCACTGGCGGCATATCCGCTATCTGCGCAGCTGCGAAGAACTGGCCGCTGCCCTGCAGGACTTCTGGAATAAATGAGACCCAAACAAAAAGGCACTGCCGCACCCAAAACAGGAGCGGCAGTGCCTTTGCTTCTTTTTTGTTTTATTTTGCTGCTTTCCGGTTCTGCTGCAGGCTATCCCACGAGGGCATTTCATTGCGCAGCTTTTCCCACATGGGCATTGCCGTGCCGGTCTGCCTGCGCAGAGCATCGAACGCTTCGTCCAGATACTTCATTTCGGACACTGCGTGCATGGCGTGATCCGAAACGCACAATCTGCCCAGCGATGTTTTTGTCATGGTAAACACCATCGCTTCCATCTTACGGCGGGCCGATGTGCCGGGCTGGAAATTATCGGTGTTGTTGGCATCGTTCACCGGGATGCCCGCATCCTTGAGCATCAGGCAGGCTTCATAGGCGGCATCCAGAATGGCGCCGCGCTGCTGCTTGGTGGCCCGGTGCAGATCGCCGTTGCAGGCATAGCACACATAGCACGCCGGCAGAACGAATGCAATGTGGCACTTGAGCCATTCATCCATATCGCCATAGAAGGTCAGCTTGTATTTTGCACCGTCAAAGGCGGTCTTGAGCCGGGTTCGGAAGGTGCCAGAAAGCGGAGTTGTGGCACCGCCCACCGTCATGCCAGCACTGGCGTACACACTGACCACATGGTCGTGTTCACGGCGGCCTGCCGTGCCCTGAAAGCCGAATGCGATCTTATCCGCCGGGCGCTGCATGAATTCCAGCACCTGCTTTGCCTGCGGGTTGTTGCCCACAAACACAAAATACTGGCTCTTGTTGGCCTTGAGCACAGGAAGCACATCCGGCAGCTGGCTCGCCTGCACGACCACAAAGACGAGATCATAATAATCATCCGGGGCGAGAGTGTCCACGGTTTTGATTCGTTCCGTTGTGGTCTTGCGCTGCACCCAGTGGCGGATGACCAAACCCTTCTGGTCGATCATTTCCTTCCACTCTCCGCGTGCAAGCAGCGTGACAACGTTCTTTTTGTTCTGCATCAGCACATGGGCCAGCTCGCAGCCCAAAACGCCCGCACCGTAAACCAGAATCCTCATCCAGATACGCCTCCCTTATGTGTGTTAAGGTTTGCTTACTTTTTCAAAAACGAGAAAAAGCCTTTTTTCTCGTAAGGTGCACTGCTTACGCCCTTGACCTCATAGCCGGTTGCATTGATGGCATCCCGCAGCTTCTGCTCGTCCAGCGGCTGTTCCGAGTGGATCACCGTCTGGGCTTTTGCCTGCGAGGACGACACCCTTTTTACCTCCGGGAAGGCCTTGCGCACGGCTTCGTTGACATGGCTCTCGCACATGCCGCACATCATACCATCTACTTTTACGATCGTTTCAATCATTTTATTCCCCTCCAGATCTTCTGCGCGCATCGGCCCGTTGACGCAGAATCTGTTAGGAAGCGCTAACCACAGTTTCAAACAAAACGCCGTCGGGAACTGCCCGGCAGCGGTGCGGAGCGGTTCCCTGTTCTGTGGTGGGTCTGCTCAGAAAATGCACGCATGATTTCTTGTCTTCATCATATCACACCAGTGGGCTAAATGCAAGATGAAAAATACCCCATCCCGGTTTTTGCGCTTTTCACTCATGCACCCGGTATCCTGCTGCCGTGGTCAGTATTCAATGCCCTTCCGGGCGGAAATTCCCCTCTGGTAAGGGTGGCGGTGGCACTTCATCTCCGTGGCATAGTCGGCGGCATCCAGCATCCACTGCGGCGCAGCATGGGCAGTAAGCACGCATTCCTGCTCTGCCGGGCGTTCCAGCACAGCCTTTTGCAACAGGGCTTTATCCACCATATCCAGTTCCCATGCGCTGCCTGCTTCGTCCAAAATCAGCAGGTCGGCAGGGTCGGCCATGGCAGCTGTGAGGTTCGCATTCTGCAGCTGGCGGGTGGCTTCCTTTTCCGCTTCGTTCATCTGGAACACGAATTTCTGCCCCGCCTTGCCGCGGTACACCTTTGCACCCAGCTGTTCCAGCAGCGGCACCTCGCCGCTTTTGCCGCCTTTGAGGAACTGCAGGATCACCACCCGCTTTCCGCTGCCCATGGCCCGCAAAGCAAGGCCCATGGCAGCGGTGGTCTTGCCCTTGCCATCACCGTAATAGAGATGTAACAGCCCTGTACGCTTCATGGTCATTTCTCCTTTTGTCTTTGCGTTTATGGTAACACAAACCCAGCAAAAAAGGAAGAGGAAGCACCCGAAGGCGCTTCCTCTTTCAAACAATGCGATATTTACTGATACAGAGGGAAATCCCGGGTCAGCTTCAGCACACGGTCACTGATCTCGTCCTTCTTCTCGTCGTAGTGCCAGATGCAATCGGCGATGCAGTCGGCGATCACCTTCATCTCGGCCACGCCCATGCCGCGGGTGGTAACAGCCGGGGTGCCCAGACGCACGCCAGAAGTCACGAACGGGCTGCGGGTCTCGCCGGGGACAGTGTTCTTATTGGCGGTGATGTGCACGCTGTCCAGACGTGCTTCCAGCTCCTTGCCGGTGCACTCCTCGTCACGCAGGTCGATCAGCATGAGGTGGTTGTCGGTGCCGCCGGATACCAGCTTGACACCGCGTGCCTGCAGCTCTGCTGCCAGAGCCTGTGCATTCTCCACGATCTTGCGGGCATATTCCTTGAACTCCGGCTTCAGTGCTTCACCAAAGCAGACAGCTTTTGCGGCGATCACATGCTCCAGCGGGCCGCCCTGGGTGCCGGGGAACACGGCAGAATTGATGCGCTTTGCAAGAATGGGATTGTTGGTCAGGATCAGACCGCCGCGGGGGCCGCGCAGGGTCTTGTGGGTGGTGGTGGTAACAACATCAGCATACGGCACAGGGCTCTGGTGATAGCCGCCTGCCACCAGACCGGCAATGTGGGCCATATCCACCATCAGATATGCACCATAGCCGTGGGCGATCTCAGCGATCTTCTCAAAATCGATGGCACGGGGATATGCAGATGCACCGGCCACGATCAGCTTGGGGCGCACCTTTTTAACCTGCTTTTCCAGCTCAGCATAGTCGATCACGCCGTCGGCATTGACACCGTAAGAGACAAAGTTATAGTTCTTGCCGGACATGTTCACCGGAGAGCCGTGGGTCAGATGACCACCCTGAGACAGATCCATGCCCATGACGGTATCGCCCAGATCCAGCAGAGCAAAATAAACTGCCAGATTGGCCTGTGCACCGGAGTGGGGCTGAACATTGGCATATTTTGCGCCGAACAGCTTGCAGGCACGCTCGATGGCAATGTTCTCCACCTCGTCCACATAGACACAGCCGCCATAGTAGCGCTTGCCGGGCAGGCCCTCGGCGTACTTGTTGGTCAGGATGCTGCCCATTGCGGCCATGACGGCGGGAGAGACGATGTTCTCACTGGCGATCAGTTCAATGTTCTGGCGCTGACGGTTCAGCTCGCGATCCATGGCTGCAGCCAGCTCCGGATCAACGGTATTGACCAGACCGATGGTGTCCATCATTTCATTGTACATAATATTCTACCCCTCTCAATTTCCGGAGAAAGCCCCGGATCTCTGGATCTCTTCAAGCCACCCTGCTCCGCGCACGAACCGAATTGCTTTCTTTTATCATAGCAGAAAGCTGCAGAATCTTCAACTTCCATTTTGCCAAAAGGCTTGCTTTTTTCGTCTGAAGTGTTTATTATACTTGTATAAAAATGCAGTGTCGTTTTTGTATATTTTTCAAGTCAGTCAACCTTCAGATGAAGCGAGGTGTTCTCTGGTGACGGTCAGTGAAGCAAAGCAGACCCAGCGCAAAGCGGGCCGTGCCGCACGCAAGGCTCTCGGCCCGGAAGAACGCAAGGCTGCAAATGCCGCTTTGTGCGCATTCCTCTGGCAGCTGGCTGCCGTGCAGAATGCGCAGACCATCCTGCTGTACGCAGCGTTTGGTTCCGAAGCCGACCTTTCTGCCCTTGTGGAAAAGGCGCAGGCGCAAGGCAAAACGCTGGCCTATCCGGTGTGCGGCGAGGCGTATTCCCTTACAGCCGCTGTGCCCGGCCCGGACGGCTGGGAGATGGGACAGTACGGCATCCGCACCCCCATCCTGAGCCGGTCGGAGATTCTGCTGCCGGAAGCGCTGGATCTGGTCCTTGTGCCCTGCACGGCTTTTGATGCAGACTGCTTCCGGGTCGGCATGGGCAAGGGCTATTACGACCGGTATCTTCCCCGCTGCAAAAACGCGGTGAAGATCGGCATTGCATTTGAGGCACAGCGGGTGGAACATGCTGCCGTAGACGAGCACGACCAGCGGCTGGATGCCTATGTAACAGAGAGGGGTATTTACAAATGGAAATGACTAAGCTGAGCTGTGAGAAATTTCTCGCAGAGCTGGCCAGCAAAGCCCCCACGCCGGGCGGCGGCGGAACGGCGGCGCTGGTGGGTGCTGCCGGTGTAGCGCTGGGCAATATGGTGGGCAACCTGACCACCGGCAAAAAGAAATATGCCGCCGTGGAAGCAGACATTCAGGCCCTGAACACAAAGGCCGATGCCCTGCGCAAAGAGCTGGAGGCGCTGGTGCAGGCCGATGCCGATGCCTTTGCGCCGCTGGCTGCGGCCTACGGCCTGCCCAAGGACACACCAGAGCAGGCTGCACACAAAGCCGCCGTGCTGGAAAAGGCGCTGGATGCCGCCTGTGCCGTGCCACTTGAGGTCATGGAAAAGTGCGCCGAGGGCATTGCTCTGGTGGAAGAATACGCCGCCAAGGGCAGCGTGATGGCCGTCTCGGACGCAGGCTGTGCAGCCGCTCTGTGCAAGGCAGCCTTGCAGGCCGCAAGCCTGAATGTGTTCATCAACACAAAGCTGATGGCAGACCGTGAGCGCGCTGCTGCGTTGGACGCAAAAACAGACAAACTGCTGGATGAATTTGTGTCGCGGGCAGACGCTGTTTTTGCATTTGTGACGAACAAATTGCGGAATAAGTGAGGAAAAGTATTATGGCAACGATTTTGAAGGGCGCACCCGTTGTAGCCGCTATGAACGAACGCAATGCGGCGCTGTGTGAGCAGCTCAAGGCAAAAGGCATCACTCCCACGCTGGCCGTGGTGCGTGTGGGTGAGCGGGAGGACGACCTCTCCTACGAGCGCGGCGTGATCGCCCGCTGCGGCAAGGTGGGTGTGGAGGTAAAGCAGTTTCTTCTGCCCGCCGATGCTTCGCAGGACGATCTGCTGAAGGTGATCGCCGAGGTGAACGCAGAGGATACCATCCACGGATGCCTGCTGTTCCGTCCGCTGCCCAAGCAGTTCAATGACCGCACTGTGCGTGCGGCGCTGGCTCCGGAAAAGGACATTGACGGCATCACGGACGATTCTCTGGCCGGTGTGTTCACTAATACCGATCTCGGCTATGCTCCCTGCACTGCGCAGGCCTGCCTTGAGATCCTGAAGTATTACAACATTCCGCTTTCCGGCAGGCGCGCTGTCGTAGTGGGCCGCAGCCTTGTGGTAGGCAAGCCCGCAGCCATGATGCTGGACCGCGAGAACGCCACCGTGACCATCTGCAATTCCCGCACGCAGAACCTGCCCGCCATCTGCAAGGAAGCAGATGTGGTAGTAGTGGCCATGGGCAAGATGGGTGCCGTGGGTGCCGACTGCCTGCGTGAGGGCCAGACCGTGGTAGACGTGGGCATCCATGTGAACGAAAAGGGCAAGCTGTGCGGTGACGTAAAGTTCAGCGAAGCAGAGCCGGTAGTGGATGCCATCACGCCGGTACCCGGCGGTGTGGGCACTGTGACCACCTCGGTGCTGGTGGGCCATGTCGTGCAGGCTGCAGCAAAAAAGGCCGGGCTGTAACGAATGATAGAACTATAAAATAAAAGACGCTTGATACACTGCTGTATGCTTCCCTGCCGGGAAAACATATTCAGACAAGACCAAGCGTCTTTTTGATTGCTATATTTTAGCCGCGGACAATGAGCAGCAGCAAAGCCGAAGCCACACACTGCATGATCAGCCAGCGGGCCACCACCTGCTCGTCGCTCCAGCCCTTATTCTTGCGGGCGTGGTCGTGCAGAGGGGTGCGGGTGTTCTTGAGGATGGAAATGTGCAAAAAGCGCTTCAGGCTGATCTTCAGGATGCCCAGACTGCCATCCACGATGAACACGATGGCTGCCAGCAGGAAGGCAAACGGATGGCCGCATTTGAGGGACAGCATTGCGATAAAGAAGCCCATTGCGCGGCTGCCGGCATCGCCCATCAGCAGGCTGGACGGCTTTGCGTTGGACCACAGATAGGCCAGCAGCGCACCCATGAACACAACGCCTGCGGTGCCGTACTCGGCCAGCTCTGTTTTATAGGCCAGCAGGTAGGTGCCAATGGTCACCACTGCCAGACTGGCGGAAAGGCCGTCCACACCATCGGTGCAGTTGACTACGTTGATGCTTGCCCAGATAAGGATAACGATGAGCAGCAGGTACACTGCATACGGCAGGGTGAAGCTCCACTGCAAAAAGTGTACGCCGCAGCCATTGAAGTTCAGGTAGGTGACGCCCGCCAGCACCGCGATGACAAAATCGATGATGCCTTTTTTGTACTCATTCCAGGCGGTTTCGGCGGCATCGTCCAGATAACCGGAGAGCATGGAGGCGATCAGCAGCACATTGTACACCACATACTCTGTGTTGAAGGGCAAAAACGCCAGCGACACCAGTGCGATGCACAGCACAAAGATCAGTCCGGAGCCTCGCGCCTTGCCCTTGGAAAGCTCGCCGTTCACCGCAAAGGCGCGGCCGTGGTCGTGGGGCAGTTTATCGCGGAAAATGGAATCCGTCAGGGCGGTCAGGGCGAACGCCAGCAAAAATGCCATGGCATCCACGCCCCGCTGCCCGATGACAGAGGCAAGCATTGAGATCATAAGATAACATTCCTCTTTCTTTCTGTATAGTACGTTGTGAGTGTATCACGCCCTTGCCCAAAAATCAATCGCGGCGGCTAAATTCGCTGCGGATTGACTTTTCTCCTGCGGCTCTTTATAATAATGTATTAATCTGTAGTTTTCACTCACAACGCAGGAGGTTCCATGTCCATTACACTTGAGCAGCTCTCTGCCCGGATGCGGCAGGGCGAGCAGGTGCCGCTGCGCCACACCGCACAGGTGGCGCTGACGCTGAGCATCCCTTCCATTTTGCAGCAGATCGTGGTCACCGCCATGGAGTACATTGATGCCGCCATGGTGGGGCACATCGGTGCCGCCGCAACAGCCTCCATTGGCATCGTCAGCTCCAGCACATGGTTGCTGCACGGGATGCTGGCCGGGCTGTGCATGGCGTTTTCCATTCAGGTGGCACAGTATCTGGGCGCAGACCGCCAGCAGGACGCCCGTGGCGTTCTGCGGCAGTCCATGCTGTTCAATCTGGTGGTGGGTCTGGCGGCAGCGGCCTTTGGCGTGGGCATCAGCCGGTTTCTGCCCGGCTGGCTGGGCGCAGACACGGCACTGCAGGCAAACGCTTCGGCCTATTTTGCCATCTGGTCGGCTTCCCTGCCCTTTATCATGGCTATGGGCACCTATGCCGCCATGCTGCGCTCTACGGGTGATGCGCTTACCCCGGGCCTCATCAGCATCTTCACCTGCGTACTGGACATCATCTTCAACTTTTTCCTCATCAACCCCACCCGGGAGATGACGGTATTCGGCCAGAACCTCACGGTCTGGGGTCTGGGCTGGGGCGTACCGGGCGCAGCACTGGGCACGGCGCTTGCCAACGCTGTGGGCGGTACGCTGGCGTTGGGCGTTCTGCTGCTGCGGGACGGCCCGCTGTGCATCCGCAAGCCCGGCTCTTGGCACATTACCCGCGCCTGTCTGCACAACGTGTGGAAGGTGGGCGCACCGCTGGCGGCAGAGCGCGCCGCCCTGTCCTCGGCACAGGTGCTGCTGGTGCGCATCGTGTCCGGGCTGGGCACTACCGCCATTGCCGCCAACAGTCTGGGGGTCAGCGCCGAGAGCCTGTGCTACATGGCGGGCTACGGCATTCAGGACGCCGCTCTTGCGTTGGTGGGACAGGCCGTGGGCGCAAACCGCCGGGACATGGCAAAGCGCTTTGCATGGCTGTGCACCGCCATGGGCATGGGCATCATGGCACTGACCGGCGTGGGGCTGTATGTGTTTGCCCCGCAGCTGATGGGCATTTTTACCGCCGACGCCGCCGTCATTGCGCTGGGTGCACGGGTGCTGCGCATCGAAGCCTTTGCCGAACCGATGTTCGGGGCAAGCATCGTGGCCAGCGGCTCCATGCAGGGCGCGGGCGACAGCACCGGCTGCTTTATCCTGAACCTTGTCAGTATGTGGGGCGTGCGGCTGACCTTGGCAGTTCTGCTGGCTCCCCGCTTTGGGCTGGTGGGCGTATGGGTGGCCATGTGCGCCGAGCTTTGCACCCGCGGCGTACTGTTTTTGCTGCGCATGGCGCGTGGCAAATGGCTGGATAAGGGCGCCTTGGCGTAAATCAACCGTTGGGCGGGAAGCTTCCTCCTCGGACACGACTCGGGCCATTCCATCGCCCGCGCTACCGCCTGCGGCGGCAGGGGCCCACCCCAGCGGACGGTCCTCGGAGAAACTTCCCGCCTAACGGCTATCTATACAGTCAAAACCACCGGCTGAGCCGGTGGCTTGAGTAAGCCCTAGAAGGGCATAATA
>ERZ773221.2059-NODE-2059-length-16562-cov-3.388138_pt1 | contig 16562 bp, 15 predicted proteins | sample MGYA00580994_ERZ773221 | MGnify/ENA primary metagenome ERZ773221 (study PRJEB29015, sample SAMEA2737758) | human gut metagenome | biome: human gut; feature: human-associated habitat; material: faeces | place: China | collected 2012 ... | reverse complement strand
ATCTGGCGCGCGGTAAGGGGCTGCGTTGAGATAAGAGCCAGATCATTACAAATACCAGGATTTAGCCTCGCATTTGCGGGGCTTTTTTACATCTGCAGTAAACCGCGCATCGCAGCGCGTAACAATCCCGAGTCTTTCAGAAAGCTGAGCCTGAGAATTGCCGTATATGGTGGCGACCATCTCGGGGACGGCTTTTCTGTGCGAACAGGCTCATCTTTCTAAAAGGTAAACGCTATGAATAACTTTGTTGAAATTACCTCAAGAATTGGTCGCATGTACCAAGATTTTCTTATAAGTGGAAAGGGGTCTGGCGACATCATAGAGGAAATTGACAAGCTAAGTGCAGAGCTGAGAAGGAATGGGTGTGTTAATTCTATCTTTTTTGAAACTTTGCTAAAGCAAGGCTTCATGTTTGACATGATTAATTACAACAAAGTCGCACCCAGTGCTTCGCAAAAATCATATGTGTACGTTCTGCATGCTGAAGATAGTGGGCTAACAAAAATAGGGTTTAGTCGCAGGGTTAATAAACGAATTTCAGAGATATCTCGCATGAGTGGTGGGAAGCTAAATCTAATTGCAAAGATTCCGGCCGATAGAGAGCTTGAAACCAAATTGCACCAAAAATATTACAACTATAGGTCGCACGGGGAGTGGTTTAGTCTCAATCGTTGTCATTTGAAAGAGCTAAAAGAAATGCCTGGTAACGAACTGAAATAATCCCCGGACTCACTAATTAACAGCAGTACAGCGAAACAACCCAAGCCAGAAAGTGGGGAAATAACACTGGCAGCCACTGAAAGATGAACCTCCTGCCTTATGGCAAAAAAGATTCTTTGTGGTGGCGGACTGATGGAAAGACATCGGTTATTGCAGAGGCCATTCAATGAGTGGTCTCGACAATGGCTTATACCCTACACGGGATAACTTAACTGATATCCCTTTTAACGGATAAACGGAGCCAACAATGGCAGAGATTATTCCCATGACTGAAGAACAGAAATTCCAGTTAGAGATTTACAAACTGGTCATGAACCAGAACGCAGCCGCAGAAGAAGCATTTCAATTCATTGGCACTGACGAGCTGAAGCTTGAGCTATTTAAAATTCACTTCCAGTCAGGCGGCGCTAATTCAGATATCACGACCCGCACTATCGAAGCGGTGCGTAAATCGAAGGAAGCGTTAGACCTGTTCACTACCGGAGCATAAACATGGCGCGCCCAACGAAGTATCAAGAGGCGTATGCCGAACAGGCACGCAAACTGTGCTTGCTGGGCTACACCGATGCAGAACTTGCTGATTTCTTTGAAGTCAGTGAGTCAACTATTAACAAGTGGAAGCTTGATTATCCTAAGTTTTCGGAGTCCATAAAAAAGGGTAAGGCCGTCGCTGATGCAGAAGTTAGTGATCGTCTTTATCAACGCGCTATGGGCTTCGTGGCTCCAGACATCGATATTCGTGTTATTGAAAACAGAATTGTCGAAACTCCGCTTGAGAAGTATTACCCGCCTGATACAACCGCCGCCATCTTCTGGCTTAAGAACCGACAGAAGGATAAATGGCGCGATAAGGTTGATCACGAGCTAACAGGCAAAGACGGCGGCGCAATTCAGATTGAAACATCACCGATGAGCACTCTATTCGGAAAATGACCACGATTAATCCTATCTTTGAACCGTTCATTGAGGCGCATCGCTACAAAGTCGCCAAAGGCGGTCGAGGTAGCGGTAAGTCATGGGCAATTGCGAGGCTGCTTGTTGAAGCGGCGCGTCGGCAGCCAGTGCGTATTCTCTGCGCTCGTGAACTGCAAAACAGTATCAGCGATTCGGTAATCCGGCTGCTTGAAGACACCATAGAGCGTGAAGGGTATACGGCTGAGTTTGAAATTCAGCGTTCCATGATTCGTCATCTCGGAACGAATGCTGAGTTCATGTTCTACGGCATCAAAAACAACCCGACGAAGATTAAATCGCTCGAAGGCATTGATATCTGCTGGGTGGAAGAAGCGGAAGCGGTAACGAAGGAATCATGGGATATCCTGATACCAACCATCCGTAAGCCGTTCTCCGAAATATGGGTGAGCTTCAACCCTAAGAACATCCTCGACGATACCTATCAACGATTCGTTGTAAATCCTCCCGATGATATTTGTCTGCTGACGGTGAACTACACCGACAACCCGCACTTTCCTGAAGTTCTCCGTCTGGAGATGGAAGAGTGCAAACGCAGAAATCCGACACTGTATCGTCACATCTGGCTTGGTGAGCCAGTAAGCGCAAGTGATATGGCAATCATCAAACGTGAATGGCTTGAAGCTGCAACCGATGCGCACAAGAAACTCGGATGGAAAGCGAAAGGCGCTGTTGTTTCTGCGCATGACCCATCAGATACAGGGCCAGATGCTAAAGGTTACGCATCGCGTCACGGTTCGGTAGTTAAGCGCATTGCCAAAGGTCTGCTGATGGATATCAACGAGGGTGCTGACTGGGCTACTTCGCTGGCGATTGAAGACGGCGCTGACCACTACCTGTGGGATGGTGATGGTGTTGGTGCGGGGCTGCGCAGACAGACAACGGAAGCATTCTCCGGTAAGAAAATCACCGCCACGATGTTTAAGGGCAGCGAATCGCCATTCGATGAAGATGCACCGTATCAGGCCGGAGCATGGGCTGATGAAGTCGTACAGGGCGACAACGTTCGCACTATTGGCGATGTGTTCCGCAATAAGCGAGCGCAATTCTATTACGCGCTGGCTGACAGGCTGTATCTGACATATCGGGCGGTTGTCCACGGTGAGTATGCAGACCCCGACGACATGCTGAGTTTCGACAAAGAAGCGATAGGCGAGAAGATGCTGGAGAAGCTGTTTGCAGAACTGACGCAGATTCAGCGCAAATTCAATAATAACGGGAAGCTGGAGCTTATGACTAAGGTCGAAATGAAGCAGAAGCTCGGTATTCCATCTCCTAACCTGGCTGATGCGCTGATGATGTGTATGCATTGCCCGGAGTCGGCTGCGCAACCCGACTATTCCAGTTACTCAATTCCTTGTGGTGTAGGTTGATATGGCAGAAAAAAAGATGACTGACTGGCATCGCAAGGTGCTGTGCAACTTTGATAATGCCTGGTCAGCAACGCAGGATATGCGTAAGCAGATTATTGAGGCTCAACGTTTCGTCCGGGTATCCGGCGCACAGTGGGAAGGCAGCACAAACGCTGGTTACTCATTTGATGAAGGCAGGTTTGAGCATTATCCGCGCTTTGAACTGAATAAGATTGCCCGTGAATGTGATCGCATCATTGGCGAGTATCGACAGAATCGCATCAGCGTTAAATTCAGGCCGAAGGACGATAAGGCATCGGAAGCGTTAGCCGAAAAGATGAACGGCAAATTCCGCGCTGACTATCAGGAAACATCAGGTGGTGAAGCGTGTGATAACGCATTTGATGATGCTGTAACGGGCGGGTTCGGTTGTTTCCGCATGTGTGCTGATTACGAAGATGAAATGGATCCGAGTAACGAGCAGCGACGCATCAGTCTTCTTCCTGTTTACGACCCGGCGACATGCGTCTTCTTCGATCAGGACAGCAAACAATATGACCGCTCTGATGCTATGTGGGCTATGGAAATGTTCTCCATGACGCCTAAAGCGTTCGAGGCTGAATACCCTGATTCCATTGCGGCAAGCCTTTCTCGGGATGACACTGGTACTCAGTATGACTGGTCAACGCCTGACGCCATCTATGTTGGACGTTACTACGAAGTTCGCATAGAGAAGGTGAAGCTCACGGCGTGGCGCAACCCTGTTAGCGGAGAAACGGCAATCTATGATGAAGAGCAAATCAAAGATATTGTCGACGAGCTGACCGATGGTGCATTCGAACTGATTGGCGAGCGAACGGTGAAGAAACGCCGCGTTTATTGCGGCCTTCTGTCTGGCGCTGAATGGCTGGAAGAACCGAAGCGTATTCCGGGCGAACATATTCCTCTCATCCCGGTATATGGGCGTCGCTCATTTGTTGATAATCAGGAACGAATCGAAGGCCACGCAGCAAAAGCGATGGATGCACAGCGTCTTGAGAACCTGATGGTTTCCATGATTGCAGATAACGCTACTCAGGCGGGCGGTGATGGCATTCCTATCGTGGATGTTGATTTCATTCCCGGTCCATTAATGAATCACTGGGCAGAGAGGAATAAGAAAAGACCTGCAGTTCTTCCCATGACCAGCAAGAAGGACAAAAACGGAACAGTCATTTCAGAAGCTCAGGTTGCTGGCTGGACACCTCCGACACAAATGCCTCCTGCTCTTGCCGGGCTATTGCAGTACACCGGAACGGCTATTCAGCAAATTACAGGTGCGTCGCAGCTTGAGAACATGCCGAGCAACGTCGCTACTGATACCGTTGATAGCATTTTTAACCGGATGGACACGCAGTCCTATATCTACATGGACAACATGGCTAAATCTATGCGTCGCGCTGGCGTTGTGTGGCTTTCTATGGCGCGTGAAGTCTATGGCAGCGATACGCCGATGCGTATCGTTAATGAGGACGGCAGCGATGACGTGGCGCTGATGACTGGTGAAGTGGTTGACCGTCAGACAGGGCAGGTTATCGCGCTTAACGACCTTTCGCAGGGTAACTATGAAGTGACTGTCGATGTCGGTCAGTCGTTCGCTACTCGCCGTGATGCAACGGTTAAGTCGTTACTTTCCATGCTGGCACTTATCCCACCAGGAACGCCGAAGCTGCACAGATTGACTCTGACCTGATTTCCATGGTCACGCAGCGTGCTACTAACGTGATCACAATGGCTGACTCAACCACTGGTTCACAGGGCCGTGATTTGTGGAACTGTGCGGCAGGTATTGATGCCACCATGACGGCGATTGGTGTACCACAGGGTATCAACCGCCGCTCTTTCTGGAACCCCTTCAACTACAAAGACCTTGCTGGCGAGCTTGGTCACCGTGCCTATGCTCAGGGCGCAACCCTGACAGCATACGAAAAAGCGCAGATCCCTCCGGTTGCGTCCTTCGATAGCTACAAGACCGATATTTCTGGTCGTGTTCCGAAGGGTACAGCAACTTCCCTGACGCTGGCGGCTGAACCTGCGCACAAGGTTGAAGCGAAAGATGCTAACGATATGCCAGTGGATAACCGGCAGGGGACCATTACGGTATCTGCTGAAGGTTTGCAGGTTGGCGATGCGTTCACCATTGCTGGCGTGAATTCTGTACACCAGATCACCAAAGACACCACCGGGCAGCCGCAGGTATTCCGCGTTCTGGCAGTAAGCGGAACGACAGTAACTATCTCCCCGAAAATTCTGCCGCCTGACAACGCAGATGTCGCCAGCCGTCCATATGCAAACGTTGATGCTAACGCGGCAAATGGTGCAGCAATTACCATTCTCAACAAGAATGCCGCACCGGCTAACCTGTTCTGGGCTGATGGTTCTGTTGAGCTGATGTACGGCAAACTGGCGTTCCCGACTGGTCAGGGTCCACAGGTAATGACAGCAACCACCGAGCAGGGCGCTACGCTGATCATGTCTTACGCCTTCGACCACATCAAAGGCGTAACCACTGCGCGTTTCACCACTCTGTACGGTTGCTCTGTACTGGTTCCTGAATATACGGGCATCGTTATTGCCGGGCAGTAATTTTGGTGGGGCTTCGGCCCCATTTTTATTGGGAGAAGACAATGGCACGAACAATGCTCTATAAGCCTGGCAACATGATCACCTGTGGTCAGTTTGCTGTCGATTACATCATTGTTGATGACGAAGAAGTTAAATCTCACCTGAAAAAAGGTTGGGTAAAAACTCCTGAAGAAACCGCAACGAAGCAAAAAGTGGCTAAGGCGGAAGAAGATGGCGAAAACGAAGGGTGATCTCGTTCTAAAGGCTTTACGAAAAGCTGGGCTGTATTCCAATGCCACGTTGACAGATGCTGACCCTCAGGCAATTGAAGATGCCATTAATGACCTCGAAGACATGATGGCAGCATGGCAGGCGAAAGGTATCGAGCTTGGATATCAGTTTGCGGATACAGAAAACGGCATCATGCCGTTACCTGACGATGATTCAGGTATCCCTGCATGGGCAAATGATGGCGTGGCTTTGAAGCTCGCTGTGCAAGTGTGCATGGATAACGTCATTCAGCCGTCAGACGCTCTCCTGACCGCTGCTGACAGTGCATATCAGACAATCTGTATCGCTTTAACCAAAATACCACCACTTGAGCGGCGAAATGACATGCCTCGCGGTAGTGGTAACAAAAGCGCGTTTACGTGGAATCGGTTTTACATCGAGAAAGATGATCCGAGTACGTGAGGTGAATAAATGCCGATTCAGCAACTTCCGCTTATGAAAGGTGTCGGCAAAGACTTCCGAAACGCCGACTATATCGACTATCTGCCAGTGAATATGCTGGCTACACCAAAAGAAATCCTTAACAGCAGCGGATATCTTCGCTCATTCCCGGGCATTGCCAAACGTTCTGATGTGAACGGTATATCGCGCGGCGTCGAGTACAACATGGCGCAGAGTGCTGTATATCGCGTGTGTGGGGGCAAGCTGTATAAGGGCGAAAGCGAAGTCGGTGATGTTGCCGGAAGTGGTCGTGTATCAATGGCGCATGGTCGGACATCTCAGGCTGTAGGCGTTAATGGTCAACTGGTAGAGTATCGCTATGATGGCACGGTTAAAACCGTCTCAAACTGGCCTGCAGATAGCGGATTCACTCAGTATGAGTTAGGTTCGGTTCGCGACATTACGCGCTTACGTGGGCGTTATGCGTGGTCAAAAGACGGCACTGATTCATGGTTTATCACTGACCTTGAAGACGAATCGCATCCTGACCGTTACAGCGCACAATATCGTGCCGAGTCTCAGCCGGACGGCATCATCGGTATCGGGACATGGCGAGACTTCATCGTCTGCTTTGGTTCATCGACTATTGAATACTTCTCCCTGACTGGCGCAACCACCGTTGGTGCTGCTTTGTATGTCGCACAGCCATCACTGATGGTGCAAAAAGGCATCGCCGGGACTTACTGCAAAACGCCGTTTGCTGATTCGTATGCGTTCATCAGCAATCCGGCAACGGGTGCGCCGTCTGTATACATTATCGGCTCCGGTCAGGTGTCACCAATCGCCAGCGCGAGCATTGAGAAAATTCTCCGCTCCTACACTGCTGATGAACTGGCTGATGGTGTGATGGAGTCTCTGCGATTTGATGCGCATGAGCTGCTGATTATCCACCTTCCGCGCCATGTTCTCGTGTACGACGCATCTTCAAGCGCCAATGGTCCGCAATGGTGTGTGTTGAAAACTGGCTTGTATGACGATGTGTACCGCGCTATCGACTTCATTTACGAAGGCAATCAGATAACGTGCGGTGATAAGCTGGAGTCCGTGACCGGGAAATTGCAATTCGACATCAGCAGCCAGTACGACAAGCAACAGGAACACCTGCTGTTTACTCCACTGTTCAAAGCGGATAACGCCAGATGCTTCGATCTGGAGGTGGAATCATCCACTGGCGTAGCTCAGTACGCCGACCGCCTGTTCCTCTCTGCAACCACTGACGGCATAAATTACGGGCGTGAGCAGATGATTGAACAGAATGAACCGTTCATTTACGACAAACGTGTTTTGTGGAAGCGTGTCGGGCGCATCAGGAAAAATATCGGTTTCAAATTGCGCGTTATCACGAAGTCACCTGTCACTCTGTCTGGCGCTCAGATAAGGATTGAGTAATGGCGGATTCGAATCTCAATGTGCCGGTAATCATTCAGGCTGCACGGCTCGACACATCAGTCCTTCCACGCAATATCTTCTCGCAGTCGTATCTGCTTTACGTTATCGCACAGGGCACTGATGTTGGTAACGTGGCTAACAAGGCCAACGAGGCCGGACAGGGCGCTTATGATGCACAGGTCAGGAACGATGAGCAGGATGTGATTCTCGCTGACCATGAGCAGCGAATTTCTGCTGCGGAAGCAACGCTTGTTAATCATGAGGAGCGAATCAGCCAGGCAGAATCAACTCTTCAGGACCATGAAACACGAATAGCTCAGAATGAAAGCGATATTGCGTCGCTTGATACCAGAGTTCAGTCGCTGGAATCGCAGGTTTCAGACCATGAAACGCGCATTAATGCTCTGGAGTATGCCACTACGCGCAAGAAGTCAGAAGTTGTTTACTCTGGCGTATCAGTAACCATCCCGACAGCGCCGACCAACCTTGTTAGCCTGCTGAAAACGCTCACGCCGTCATCCGGCACGTTGGCACCATTCTTCGACACCGTTAACAACAAGATGGTTGTGTTCAACGAGAACAAAACCTTGTTCTTCAAGCTGTCGATTGTCGGGACGTGGCCCAGCGGAACCGCCAACAGGTCAATGCAGCTAACCTTTTCCGGCTCTGTCCCTGACACACAGGTCAGCAGTCGTAATGCGGCGACAACAACCGACAACATCCTGTTAGCTACGTTCTTCAGTGTGGATAAAGACGGCTTTCTTGCCACAAATGGCAGTACGTTAGCCATTCAGTCAAATGGTGCGGCGTTTACTGCCACAACCATCAAGATAATCGCGGAGCAGTGATGATTCAGTTCAAACAAACGCGAAACATCGACCTGATCGAAGCAGTCGGAAATCACCCTGACATTATCGCCGGTAGCAACAACGGTGATGGGTACGACTACAAGCCTGAATGCCGTTACTTTGAGGTTAACGTGCACGGTCAGTTTGGTGGCATTGTTTACTATCAGGAGATTCAGCCGCTGACATTAGATTGCCACGCCATGTACCTGCCAGAGATTCGCGGCTTCAGCAAGGAAATTGGGCTGGCGTTCTGGCGATACATTCTGACTAACACCACCGTTCAGTGCGTAACATCGTTCGCTGCACGCAAATTCCGACACGGTCAGATGTACTGCGCAATGATTGGCCTTAAGCGTGTAGGAACCATCAAGAAATACTTCAAAGGCGTGGATGACGTGACTTTTTACAGCGCCACACGCGAAGAACTAATCGACTTCCTGAATCACGGGAGATAGCCATGTTATATGCATTTAAGCTGGGCAGAAAACTGCGCGGCGAGGAACCTTATTGCCCTGAAAAAGGCGGGAAAGGTGGCAGTTCTGATAAAAGCGCAAAGTATGCAGCAGAAGCCCAGAAGTATGCTGCAGACCTGCAAAATCAGCAGTGGCAGACGATCATGAAAAACCTTGCTCCATTCACGCCTCTTGCGGAGCAGTATGTTAACCAGCTTCAGAACCTTTCCAGTTTAGAAGGTCAGGGGCAGGCACTTAATCAGTATTACAACTCTCAGCAGTATAAAGACCTTGCAGGGCAGGCGCGTTACCAGAGTCTTGCTGCTGCGGAGGCGACGGGTGGACTTGGTTCGACAGCCACAAGCAATCAACTGGCTACGATCGCGCCGACACTCGGTCAGTCTTGGTTATCAAATCAGATGAGCAATTACAACAATCTGGCAAACGTTGGGCTTGGTGCGCTGCAAGGTCAGGCAAACGCCGGGCAGACGTACGCCAACAACATGAGCAGCATTGCACAGCAAAGCGCAGCTCTTGCCGCTGCTAATGCCAATAAACCATCAAGTCTTCAGACTGCAATTAGCGGTGGCACGTCTGGTGCGATTGCCGGTGCAGGTCTTGCCAGCCTTTTGGGAGCATCAACGCCTTGGGGCGCTGGCATTGGTGCTGGTATCGGATTGCTTGGCTCGTTGTTTTAAGGGGTAATCATGGCTACTTGGCAAGGAACAAACGGCGGATTGTTGGCTGGTATCGGTGGCGTCAACTCAAACGCCCCTAGCGTAAATGACATCGGAAATACGCTTCAGCTTATCAGGCAGAACAATGATATTGAGCGTTCAGGCGCTAACAATGTTGGACTGACGGCCTTGCAAGGTCTTTCAGGTATTGCGGGTGTTTTTCAGCAGGAAAAGCAGGCTCAGCGGCAGAAAGAATTTCAGCAGGCATACGCTAATGCTTATGCGTCTGGTGATCGCGGTGCTTTGCGTCAGTTGGCTACTCAATATCCAGACCAGATTGAATCCGTTCGTAAAGGCATGGGATTCATTGATGAAGACCAGCGTAATTCTATCGGTACATTAGCGGCTGGCGCTCGTCTTGCGGCATCGTCTCCAGAAGCAATGCAATCATGGCTGCAAAATAACGCCAAGGAACTGACTCGCGTCGGTGTTGACCCTAATAACGTTGCTCAGATGTATCAGCAGAATCCTTCAGGATTTGGTGAGTTTGTTGATCACCTTGGAATGGCTGCTCTTGGTCCTATTGATTACTTCAATGTTCAGGACAAAATGGCTGGTCGTGAGATTGACCGAGGAAGACTGGCAGAGACAATCCGCAGCAATCAGGCTGGCGAGGCGCTAACAGCGCGTGGTCAGAATATCACGATGCGCGGTCAGGATTTATCGATGCAGAGAGCATCAATGAAAGGGTCGGTTGGGAATAATGAGCGTACAGTTCAGTTAGCAGATGGCAGAACTGTAACGGTAGGCGGGAAGCTTCACGGCGCTGGGGCTAATGCGTTCTACGAAGGTATCGACAACGAGGGGAATATGGTTCGCGTCCCTGCTGGCTCTATTGCCGCTCCGGCTACATCGGCAGCAAGCGCGCAGAATTACGCAATGAAGAAAGATCTTGATGCAATTTCTGGTGCATCAATTGACGATCTTGGCTTCATGACTGGCATTACAGGCTCTTCAGGTTCTCCTGCTCTTGGTGCAGATATTCGTAGCCGTGCATCTGGTGGTGATCAGAGGAAACTATACAACGCTGCACAGCGAATCCAAGGAAAGATGCAGAATCAGGGCATTGCAGCAGCCAGAGACATGGGGGCATCCGGTATCAACACCGTTGCAGAAGCAAAGATGTATTTTCAAGGTATGCCACAGGTTGATTTCTCAAGCCCTGAAGCACTGCAACAATCAATGCGCGACATTCAGCAATATACCGACAATTACAACCAGCAATATAACGTTAATGTCGGTAATGGAGGGAAGAAATCATCAATGCAACAGCCGCCTACTCAGCAATCAGCAGGAGGTAGCTACACGTCAAAATCAGGCATTCAATTTACGGTGGAATGATGAAAGTAACTGCAAACGGTAAGACATTTACCTTTCCTAATGGTACGAGCACCGAAGATATTGGCACCGCCATTGATGAGTATTTTGCTGGTCAGGCTGTTCAGCAACAAACAGTTAATCAGGCCAATAATGAACCAGCACGTGAAGAACCATCATTGATGCAACAAGCTGGCGATTGGCTCACTGGTGGTCAAAGTGCAGGGCAAATTGCTGAACAGGCTGGTCGTGGTCTGGTAAACATACCATTTGACGTATTGCAGGGTGGTGCAAGTCTGATTAATGCAATCAGCCAGGGGCTTGGTGGCCCAAAGGTTTTGGATGATGTTTATCGTCCAGTAGATCGACCAACAGACCCTTATGCGCAAGCTGGAGAAACAATTGGCGGGTATTTAGTTCCAGGAGTTGGAACGGCAGGAAGCATGGCTATTGGATCACTGGCAGAGGCCGCAAATCAGAAAGGCGATTTCGCACAAAATGCAGCCAAAAATGCCGGAGTTAACCTTGCCGCTCAGGGTGTTCTTTCCGCAGCAGCAAAGGGAATAGGGCGTGGAATAACGGCTATAAAAGGTGATATTGCGCCAGAAGTGGCGAAGAAAATTGCCACATCAGAATCGATGGGCGTGACACCAATGACATCTGATGTTATCCCGCCGAAAAATGCTTTCACTCGTGGCCTTACTCAGGATGCCGAGGGTGCTTTGCTCGGGACAGGCTCAAAGCGAGCGGAGCAATATGCAACGCGTAGTAAACTGGTAAGCAATTATTTTGACCGTTTTGGTGAGTATAACCCTGATGATGTGGTGAAATCTCTGACCACCACGTTAAGGGGGCGGAAGGATGCCGCTGGCGCTGTTATCAATGACGTCACCAATAAAATGGGTAATGCCGCAGTTGATACCACAAATACCATGAATGCTCTGAATACAGCGATCGTAAGACAGGAACGGCTTGGGACGTCTGCCAATCAAAGCCTGCTTACATCCTTGCGTAACCTACGTGAAGAATTAGCAAACCCTGCAACTGATTTGGATGTTACGTTTGATCTCTTGCGTCAGCACAGAACAGCATTTAGATCTAATGTTCAGGGAGATGCTATGGTCTTCCCCAACCAGGCAAAAGCAGCTACCAATATGGTAGAGAATGCAATGTCAAAAGACCTTCGTAACGCAGTTGCTAAAAACCTCGGTGCATCAGACGCAGCAAAATACCTTAAAGCAAATTCCGATTATGCAAACGTTTATAATAAGGTGCTTAATAAAAACATTGCTAACAAGCTCAACAAGGCAAGCAGTGAAGCCAGTCCTGAACTTATAAATACCGTTGTATTAAGCAGAAAACCATCTGACGTGAAACGAATCTGGAGCGCACTGGATGATAAAGGGAAAGATGCTATGCGTGCAGCTTACGTCAGCAAAATAGCGGAAAAGGCCGGTGACTCTCCAGCCAAGTTCATCACTGAAGTTAATAAGCTGAAATCTCAGTCAGGCGGTGAAATTTACAACACTATTTTTTCTGGAAAGCACATGAAAGAGCTTGATGCTCTTCATGAAGTTCTACAGCAAACAGCAAGGTCAGACACCGCAAATGTAGTAACTCAGACGGGGCAATCGCAAGCCAACAGGATAAGGACGATTGGCGCAACTGCGACTCTTGGTGTATCAATGGGGCTTGAGGCTGGTTTTGGTGCAATGATGCGTTTGTATGAGTCCAAAGCCGCAAGGAATATGCTTCTTCGTTTGGCAAACACCAAAGCAGGAACGCCAGCTTATGAAAGAGCGTTAAATAATGCTGCAAATGCGATACGCCCTATACTTTCAAGCCAAATTACAGCAGAACAATAGATAAATAATTAAATAAGCACATAACTACTGACAGATAACCAACGCAACTACCCAGCTTCGGCTGGGTTTTTTTATGCCCAAAATTCACCGTGGCCACGCTGCGGCGATTCATTGTATCTGGAGCAAATTAAATGACAGACATTACAGCCAATGTGATCGTATCGATGCCTTCGCAACTCTTCACTATGGCTCGTTCTTTTAAAGCCGTAGCCAATGGTAAAATTTATATCGGTAAAATTGACACGGACCCGGTAAATCCTGAAAACCAAATTCAGGTTTATGTGGAGAACGAAGGCGGCTCTCACATTCCCGTTTCGCAACCAATAATCATTAACGCTGCTGGTTACCCTGTATATAACGGACAGATTGCCAAATTCGTAACTGTGCAAGGCCATTCTATGGCTGTTTATGATGCGTATGGTGCGCAGCAGTTCTATTTTCCTAATGTGCTGAAGTATGATCCCGATCAGTTTAGCCAGCGAATGGAGAATGTTCCTGACATCCATACCTTAATGAGCGAGCCTGCTGGGAATCACACATTAAATGTAATTGGATACGTACCAGGAACCAACTTTGGCGGCGGGCAGTTTTACTGGGATGCCAGCATGCCTAAATCTCAGCACAACGGTATCACCATATTCAGCCCCACAGTTCCGTGGGATGGTTCGTATGCTGAGCTCGCTGCTTTCCTTGCGGGAACGGGAGAAGCTAACGCTGGCGGATCGGGATGCTGGGTGAGGTCGTATAACGGATCTGATATTTTAACCTCATGGGCAGGCCATGACGTCACAGGTGAAAATGCTGCCGATGTACCTGTGACGGCGGCGATCAAGCTAGCATCCATTTTAAAGACAGCATGCAGAGCTGACGCTGGTAGTACCATTAAATGTGGCTTCACAACAGGTGTGCAAACACACGACAAGTTTAATATCTTCACTCAGGCATCATTTGTCTTAGACGGAATTGATGACGTACTTTTTTATGCAGAAAAAGATGTAAATATCGACACCTACCACGATGAATATAAAGAAAGAACTGTGTTCTTTCTAAATGGATGCAATAATATTCAAATAAAAGGGTTTAAATGGAATTGGCTTTTTACTGATTACAGTATAAATGAAGCTGATACACAGCATAAACAAGGTGAGTGGTGGTATGGGATAGTTGCTGAAGGATGTGATAAGTTATACATAAATCATAATCTGGTAAATGCAAGCCAATATTTTGTTAAAGCAGATAACTGGAATGCAACAGTAACAAATAAAAATATTTATGTAAATGACAACTTCTTCAAGTATGTCACGAACTACTGTTTCCTTTCTCGTAAAATAGATTTTGCTGAATTCAGTAGAAATGAGGTGTGGTATAACGGACGTGAGTGGCACACGTTTGGTGAGGCTTTTGCGCCAACAACATACACAAAAAATGTTGTCGCTATTGGAAATAAATTCTACGACCAAATAGCTATTCAATCATGTATAACACCAGGGTCTTATATGGACACGTGTTTGATTGCTGATAACTATTGTAGGCGATCACGAGGAATTTTTGTAGAAATTGGAAGTGCAAGCAACATAACCATTTCGAATAATCAGTCATACAGTACTGGTGAGCGTGATTCTTCGCATATTCTTTTGGTTTCAGGTGGCGTGGACGATGAGCCAGCAGGCGGGTTGAGCAATCTTCTTATCACTGGTAATGTGTTTCATGGTGGGCCGGATGCGATGAGGGAATATAATATTGGTACTCCGATCAGACGAGGAATAACATTCAGCAACAATCATATCGTTGATTGCCCGGCACCTATTATGTCCAACCAATCTCTGGTTGGCATGCGCTTTACAGGAAACTATGTGCAGGTTCCTGACGACTTCCCTAACCTGGTATGGGCAGGACAATATCCGGTTATTGATAATAATACACTGATCGGTGTGACAATAAGGATTAGGGATCTTGGTTACACCCTTTTATATCCAACCATTACAAATAACATTTTCAGAAGCAATTCAGTTTTAACTGAATTTGCAGCTTTGATAGATATGGATAATTTTGAGGGGGCTACAATTTCTAATAATAATACTGTTGCCGCGTCATATATCTCTTTCATACCGAAGCCTGAGAATGTAAGCGTCGTAGGCTTCAAATACCTTGATTTTGGTCTAAATACACATCCTTATGGGCGATATGGAAACAAGTGCGTATCAAAAAGAGGTGATTTCGTTAAGAACGACAGCCCATCTTTGATCGATAAATACTACGGATGGACATGTCTTGATGCCAGTACGAATGAATGGCATGCTATCCCTATATCATAATTGATACAAAAGGTGCCGTAGTGTAATATCTCGGCACCTTAATACATCCAGAGCATGGTATGGCGTACAAAATACAATCAATACAGGCACTGCGTGGGATAGCTGCAATGCTGGTAGTTCTTGGACATATGAATGTGTACCTGAACGATGTTTACGTGCAGAAAAATCTTGGTGATCTTCTGTTTTACAATGGAGCAATAGGTGTTGATATATTCTTTGTGATCAGCGGTTTTATCATCGCGTTAGCAACAGAAAAAAAAGAGAGTTTTGTATGCGCCAAATTTATCATTAAGCGATTCTTTAGGTTATACCCTGTTTATTTATTAAGCTTTTTCCTTTTTAGCCTTGTTGCTACTCACTTCTTCATGATGGATAAGTCGTCAGTTCCTCTTTGGTTTAATATTGATAATATCAAAAAATCACTATTGTTTCTTCAGTTGCGGCCAACTGAAAATGCCCCATTTTATGGTTATAGTCTAATAATAACTGCATGGACTTTAAGTTACGAAATTTATTTCTATCTTGTTTTTTGTATTGCGATGATGATAAGTCATAAATATAGGTCAATCATATCTGCGATAGCTATTGTTGCGATATCATTTATTCTTCAAAAAATTTTTACAGGAAATTTGTACACTCTATATATACCTATATAATATATTCCTCCTGTCCAAATGTCCTGAAAATAAAACACCACCTGCCGCTGTATACAATATGTATCGCACATACAAAAAATTTTTCTTTTATTAAAAAACATGTTTGGAGTTAGCTTATTCTAACTCGTTGCAGGATTTTGTGTACTTTTTGTGTTGTTTATGTGATACGGCCATTCTTTCCTGTAAATATCAGGATTTGACAACACAAAATCTTTATGGTATTTTATTACCTACTTATGAGTTAGCGTATGATAACTCATTGTGGTTACGCTCCTTTCCTATGGAAAGGAAAATTTTTACCGGTATAGTTAGCCCAGTCTAACGACAAGGAGGAAATATACTTGAACAAAAAACGTACCCTTGCGATGCTTTTGGCAGGAGCTATGCTCCTGCCAACGAATGCATTCGCTGCCTCGCCCGAAGACTTTACCGATTTCCCGACCGACTGGTCCGCAGCCGGCCTGCGCAGCGCTGTACAGAACGGCCTGCTGAACGGCTCAAACGGCCAGATTAACAGCTCCGGCCTGCTGGTTCGTGCCCAGATGGCTGCTATCGTCAACCGTGCCTTTGCCGCTCGCAAAACAGCTGACCTGTCGGTTTACA
>ERZ773221.2055-NODE-2055-length-16587-cov-14.383801_pt1 | contig 16587 bp, 18 predicted proteins | sample MGYA00580994_ERZ773221 | MGnify/ENA primary metagenome ERZ773221 (study PRJEB29015, sample SAMEA2737758) | human gut metagenome | biome: human gut; feature: human-associated habitat; material: faeces | place: China | collected 2012 ... | reverse complement strand
GCGGCGACTTCCTTTGTGCTCTGTCCGGGGACCGGCAGGAAAAAGGCGGGGATTTCCCCTGAGGGATCCCCAGAAAATTTAGTAAACCATTATCATATTGGTATACCGTTGCTGTAGAACTTTCAGCCCTGCGTCAAGTGACAGTGTGTTTAGTATGAGTGGAGAATGTCGAATCACATTCTCCACCAGTTTTAACAACGAGATGACTCGCCTGTGCTTCACTGTATTTGCCTGATATTTATAATGTATCCCTTTGTTTTCCAGGCTGAAACCGCTTAACCACATAATGATACTGGCTAATGTTGCGATCAGACTCAATACCGTGCCCCGCCCGGATGAATGACTGGCACCAAACCGTAGTCAAAATCCCCAGCGAAGATTTTTTTCATCCCTGAAATTTTGCTCAATTTGCATTCTACGGCTGTATAATTTCATTACCTGTTTTGGCGAGAACTCAGTACTGTTTGTGAAAATAAACCATGGTGATTTCCCGGCAGTACGAGGTTTAGCCGTCACCGATGGTCTGGTTGCTCTTTCCTTCGAGCGTTTAAATCTACGACCTTTAGGCTTACTTTTATAAAGATAAAAATGCCCTTCATGTTGTAATGCCGATCAGTTAAGGATCAGTTGACCGATCCAGTGGCTGTGTAAGAATCCGGAAACGCTCACTCGTTTCCGGATTTTTTTATGCACATTGGACAGGCCCTTGATTTGGTATCCCGTTACGATTCTCTGCGTAACCCACTGACTTCTCTGGGGGATTACCTCGACCCCGAACTCATCTCTCGTTGCCTTGCCGAATCAGGTACTGTAACGCTACGCAAGCGCCGTCTTCCCCTCGAAATGATGGTCTGGTGTATTGTTGGCATGGCGCTTGAGCGTAAAGAACCTCTTCACCAGATTGTGAATCGCCTGGACATCATGCTGCCGGGCAATCGCCCCTTCGTTGCCCCCAGTGCCGTTATTCAGGCCCGCCAGCGCCTGGGAAGTGAGGCTGTCCGCCGCGTGTTCACGAAAACAGCGCAGCTCTGGCATAACGCCACGCCGCATCCGCAATGGTGCGGCCTGACCCTGCTGGCCATCGATGGTGTGTTCTGGCGCACACCGGATACACCAGAGAACGATGCAGCCTTCCCCCGCCAGACACATGCCGGGAACCCGGCGCTCTACCCGCAGGTCAAAATGGTCTGCCAGATGGAACTGACCAGCCATCTGCTGACGGCTGCAGCCTTCGGCACGATGAAGAACAGCGAAAATGAGCTTGCTGAGCAACTTATAGAACAAACCGGCGATAACACTCTGACGTTAATGGACAAAGGTTATTACTCACTGGGACTGTTAAATGCCTGGAGCCTGGCGGGAGAACACCGCCACTGGATGATCCCTCTCAGAAAGGGAGCGCAATATGAAGAGATCAGAAAACTGGGTAAAGGCGATCATCTGGTGAAGCTGAAAACCAGCCCGCAGGCACGAAAAAAGTGGCCGGGACTGGGAAATGAGGTGACAGCCCGCCTGCTGACCGTGACGCGCAAAGGAAAAGTCTGCCATCTGCTGACGTCGATGACGGACGCCATGCGCTTCCCCGGAGGAGAAATGGCGGATCTGTACAGTCATCGCTGGGAAATCGAACTGGGATACAGGGAGATAAAACAGACGATGCAACTGAGCAGGCTGACGCTGAGAAGTAAAAAGCCGGAGCTTGTGGAGCAAGAGCTGTGGGGTGTCTTACTGGCTTATAATCTGGTGAGATATCAGATGATTAAAATGGCGGAACATCTGAAAGGTTACTGGCCGAATCAACTGAGTTTCTCAGAATCATGCGGAATGGTGATGAGAATGCTGATGACATTGCAGGGCGCTTCACCGGGACGTATACCGGAGCTGATGCACGATCTTGCAAGTATGGGACAACTTGTGAAATTACCGACAAGAAGGGAAAGGGCCTTCCCGAGAGTGGTAAAGGAGAGGCCCTGGAAATACCCCACAGCCCCGAAAAAGAGCCAGTCAGTTGCTTAACTGACTGGCATTACCCTTCATGTTGTGCATTTTTATCTCGACCCAGCAAGCCTTCACCTAAATAAATTGCTGTCGTTGATGCTTTTGTGCCTGAGTCCGACACCTTTTCCCAGCCATTACCAACATTGTAATAATGATTGCCCAGTACCCGGCAAATATAGGTCCAGCCACGGAGCGGAGCTGTTGGAACCATCGCCCCTGAAAACCGGCATCTGTAATAACAATGACATCAGTCCCGGGAGAAAAGCACTCAGCAAGCGATTCCAGAAAACGCTCATGTACATCAGCATTTGCTGTCTGTGATAATGGAACGACACAACTCATCAACGGTAAAGAACGCCCATCACATGCCAGGCTTGCCCGCAAAAGCTGAAAACAAGAGGCATGATAAGCACTCCAGTCAATGAGTATCACAACACGAGACATTCCCCGCGTAATCTTTTGGGTAATTCGCTGAAAAATGGTGGAAACCTCATTTTGCAAATGTCGATTCCCCAACAGTCGATCCACCCGCTTTATTTTGTTTTTAACTGATGCCGTACCGGTTAAATGTAAGCGACTCGTCAGAACCGTATTGATATTTACTGAGAGCTCAGATCAACTTTCCAGGGCAACAGATCGCGTACCCGGTTTGCCGGCCAGTCCTGGATATGCTCAATGACGTAACGCAGCCATTTTTCTGGTTCTACATTGTTCAGACGGCATGTGCCGATCAGCGAGTACAACACCGCCGCATGTTCGCCACCGCTGTCGGAACCCGCGAACAGCCAGTTTTTCCGGCCTACGGCCACTCCCCGTAAGGCGTTCTCTGCGATGTTGTTGTCGATTTCCACCCAGCCATTACTGCAGTACACGTTCAGGCCATCCCACTGTTTCAGCAGGTATGCGAACGCTTTTGCCGTATCCGAGTGACGCGACAGTGTTTTCATCTGTTGCTGTATCCAGTCATACAGTGACTGCATCAGTGGCGCGGCTCTGGCTTTTCTTGCCGCCAGACGCTGTTCTGCTGAACAGCCCCGGACCTCTGCCTCGATGGCATACAGTTCACCGATACGCTGCAGGGCTTCCGTGGTGATGTAGGTGGGCGCTCTTGCATGCACATCGTGGATTTTTCTCCGGGCATGAGCCATACACGCGGCTTCCGTTATTCTGCCGGATTCGTATAACACCCGGTAACCACCGTAAGCATCGGCCTGAAGCACACCGCTGTAACCGGCCAGATGATTCTGTGGATGGACGCCTTTCCGGTCCGGGCTGTACGCGAACCAGACCGCCGGAGGCATCTGTGAACCGGCATTACGGTCATCACGGACGTAGACCCACAGCATGGTGTCAGCGCCAATGATATAAGACAGTAAACGGCCAATAATCTTGGCGTTGACATACGAGTTGCACGAGCTATCTCAATTGAAAGGCAATGCTATTTTTATCCTCTTTACAAGCATTGGCAGCACCAGGTGGAGATAATGCTGTTGAACTGAGTTGCTGGCTGCCATCAGTTGGTGCTAGTGGAACGATGTATTGCGCGATAATAGCAGCAGTATTACCCACCCCGACTCCGACTAACTGAGTTCCAAAGTTCATGGAAGCAATGTCCACACAGGGACCTTTAGGAATATCCTTAAGGATTATATAAAAACTTTTAGCATTAGCTGATCGTACGTTCCCTAGTTTAATAGTTCCCCCGAACGGGTGCATGATATTTTGACCATCCTTGTAGTTTTCGGGGATGGCGGAGGTATTCATAATGACATCTTCGGTCAGTCCTGCATAACCCGAAGTGCCAACGTAGAGACCGTTAACAGCGGAGACAATACTCATGATTTCGGAGACGGTGCTCTGAGTCTTGTTATTGTCAGAAGCAGCCTGGTAGTAATACATAACACCGGGGACGACGATGGCGGAGAGGGCGAGGACCATAGAGGTCTCAATTAATGATAAGCCTCTTTGATTTCTTTTGTTATTTTTTTCAGTATTATGAACCATACTATTATAGTATCCTCATATAAAATACATTAAAAACCATCTAAATTACCGATATAAAATGTATCTATTAGTTGACTCTTGACAAGCTTTAGGCAATTGTTGACCTTTCATGTCTAATATTTCATTTCCAATACCCTTATATTTAAATGGATATTCTGATAAAGTATGTTTTTCATAATAATAGTAATTTTTATTATCATCTTTATTTATACATATAAGCATTTTTTTATTTTTTAATTTTTTCCTTGACCCATTAGAACCGTTATCATTGTCCACAACTTCAAGAGTTAATTCAGTAGCAAGGACTTTTTTATGCAGTTGTGTTTTTTCTGATGCTTCATAAAGATAGTGATAATCAGCCATTATGATATTATGTTTTTTCGCATCATCAAAGTATGAAAAAGTAAAAGTATAAAAAATAATACTCAACATATAAATAATACTTATAAAGAATATGTATATATATGATATCATAATTATTGTTCCAGTTTGAAATATACAACAGGTAGAGAAATTACACCTCTTAAATTTTCAAACGTATAATGTTTGGTCTTATCTACTATAGAAATACCATTATAATTTTTTTTGTTATTCCCGTCATTACTAACGAGAATTAAATTTTCTTTTGCACCCGCCATAGCGACATAAATCTCATCTATAGAAAAATTAATTTTTCCATCAGGGTATATCAATACAGCATCATTATTAACACTTTCCACTTTTATTTTTAATGAGTTTTTACTTTTTCTGGAATTGAAATATTTAGCAGATTTCTCAATACAATCACCCACATCGTTACAAACCCCCGTTTTATATTTCATTTTTATATCACTAACATATGAATCCATTAGTTCGCCTAAAAGGATTGAGTCAGAAATTGTTTTACTCAGCGACACATAATAAAGACTCATCGGGAGCACAGCTGTAAAAAGGATCAAAACAAAAACAATCTCAATTAATCCTACACCTTTTTCATTCATTATACTGTGCTCCATAAAAACATGTCTGATACGGACTAAATATTTCAGGTATCAATGCTACAGCTATTACGTTATCAAGCTCAATATTTCCTTTCATCTGACGCTCTAAAACAGAAACATCAAAAAAATCATTCCTGAGTGAAATATTATTATTATTATCGCGTACAGGTATAGCCCCAAAAATACCAAGAGAAGCAGCAAGATATTTCCTGAGATATTCAGGAACCTTACCATTTTTAACCGACAAAACAACAATAGCTTTAACCTTACTGGTTTGTATATATTTCTGTAGTTTATCTTTAGAATCTATGTCTGATTGACTTGAATTGCTGTTATTAACCATATAATAAGAATACTCTAATGGTCTTTCATTATCAATTAAAGTTATTACATTGCTTAATAAATTAAATGGTATGGCAGTAAGACCTCCGTTACCTGTGGTTATTGGTGACGAAGTTTTTTTGTTTTTAATATAAACCGACAACATATCCTGCTGATAGCATAGCGAGCGTGCGACTTGCATTGAAAAATCATATTGTTCTACATTTTTCCGGACACTCATCCACGATAAATATCCTAAAGAAAGCAATACTAAAAAAATAGCCACTTCAAGAAGCATAATACCATTTTGTCTTTTCACTTTAATATCCTGTAATAAAATTCAAGCTGTTTTTCACCACACAAATCTCTTGGTTGTTTAACAGGATGAATAGGTAAAGAACTCAAGTATTTATCATCTTTTGCGCCTGAATTTTTTACATAATAAAATGAAGTCATATGTTTTAGTATATCTTCGTTTATTTTTCCATCAAGCGTAAGACACCCTATTATGTCAGGGTCATTTATTGTTATAGTTAAATTTCCTTTAGGAAGACTGCCACCAATATCAGTAATGACACATTGACCACTTTGACCACTTTGCTTTTTACACGTATCAATCGCTATGTTCATCGTATTAATGACAGTATAGGCGACTGTTCTTGTAAGATAAAATCTTATCATATCCTGAATGGAAACCCATACTGTAACCATTACTGATGTAGTTACTATTAGGGCCAGCGATACTTCAAGAAGAGTCATCCCCTTCTCTTTCTTCATATTAAGTACTCCTTCTGTTCCTGATACAAAGTAACAGAAAATGTTTGCAGCCAATATTTCATTACAAATTTATTTTTCTGTATTTATATCGAACTTTAGAAATATATCTGTTTTTATAAAAAGGGGTGTTTGAATGATACCGACCGACACCTGACCATACATCCCCTTTCTCTTGTCTGATTGAGGTACTCAGTATCCATGCCCCAACAGATATATTAAAACAGCCATCATCCTTTAAACGTATATAAGCCTTTTCTTTATCACCTAAAAAAAAGACCCGACTGACAAGTTTAAGCCATGCTCCTGTATTAATCTGCATAATACCAAGATCCTCAGTTCCATTTTTGTTTTTTGAAGCTAACCCAATCCGGCCACCTTCAACAGCAATGACAGACATGAGCAAACGAGGCTCCAGATTATTTGCATAACTTGCAGCAAGTAAACATGTCGCCAACGGAATTACAGCAGGCATAGCAAAAAACCTATACTCAATGAGGGGCCCATAGGAGCAAAGCGAATGCCTTTAAGCCTGTATGGTAAAGAATATAAAATAAATGTAACTGCGGAAATAAATATAAATAAAAGAACTTTATCCATTCCTAGCCATGCCCCTGCAGCCGTGGCAAAGACAATATCCCCCCCGGCAATAAGATCTTCCTTATGTAGAACGGAAACTAAAAACATAGAAAAATAAAAAACACAAAATCCTGATACACTGCCTAAAATTCTGGAATAGGAATCATCTTCAAATGGTGAAAATAAAAGACCTAACCAGAAAAGAGGTATAGTGACAACAAAAGGCAACCATGTCTCATTTATATCAATAAGTGTAAGAAAAAGAAGAACAAGAAATAGGAACATTATCCATAGTCCTTCCTTCTCAATCCCGTAAAAATATGCAATAACAACACAGGCAATGGCACTGAAAAACTCCATAACAGGATATATATATGGAATTTTCACTCCACACTCAGGACATTTTCCTTTAGAAAGCAAAAAGCCCAGAATGGGTATTAGATATATCCATTTTATATTTATATGACAATTATTACATCTCGAAGGTGGCGACCATATAGTAAGACCACCTTCAGGATCATCTCGCCAGTTTAGTTGATGAGGGAGCCTATCAACTACCAGACAAATAAAACTGGTTATTACAGATCCAATCCAGAATATTGAAGCATAAATAAAAACATTATAAAGTGCTGGCATAATGAGTGTGTAAATTTATTCCTTTGGATAACATAATTTTCTGGGCTTCTATTTCATTACTAAGAAGCTCAAGCTTACCTGATCTAATTTTAGAAACCATAGAAGGAACGCCACCTACATAGAGGAGTTCACTCTTTAAACGCCTAGTCCCTAATGACGTAAAGGATAGTTCCTGATGAAGTACGGCCAAAAGACCATCCCCAAGAATAGAGCGAACAAGTCCCAAATCAGTCTCGCTGCCTAATGCTATTTGTTGTAATGCGAAGATAGCCCCTTGAATAGAATTACCATGAATAGTACTCATAACTAAATGCCCATTCACAGCAGCACGGATGGCTTCACGAGCAGTTTCAGATGAACGTATTTCTCCAAGGAATATATATCTTGGATTATAGCGCATCGCAGCAATCATCGCTGGTAAATAACCGCCAGCCTGAACAGCATCAACTTGATACCAGATCCCTCTGTTATTATAGCTACCCTGAACAGGCAATTCAGGAGGATCTTCAATGGAAATAACTACATCCCCATAAACTGATACATACTCCGTTAGTAATGAATATATAGACGTAGACTTACCACTACCAGTTGCACCTGAAATTAAAATAAGCCCGCCTCTAGATTTACCAAGAGATTTAAGAGTTGCAAGGGTAGCATCTGGAAACCCTAGTGTATTAATATTAGGTACTGGAAGTTTTAATCTTCTTAAAAAATATCCTTCTCCATCAATAGTTGCAACTACCGCTGCTCGATATGGTATGTCCATATATGAATAAAAGAATTCTTTTCTCCCCTCCTCTTTATATTTTTTCTCTAAATCACTCCTTAACGCCAATGCGTCATCCATATAAGCCATAGGTAACTTAATAACTGGCTCTGACTCCCCCTCTAAATAGCGCAAAAAGTATCCATTGTCACTGATAAGTAGATCTGAAAAAAATATTTCTCTTAAACACTTCATTATTTATCTCACGAAAATTGAGCAGCTTGACTTATTTGTTGTTGTAACGCGAACATACCAGAAACTATCCACATGAAGATAAGCCCCATCATAATTATTGCTGCGTTTCTGAAAAAATCCATCTGCTTCGATATGACTTGAATACTCTCATCCTGCCACTGACGAGCAAGTTTTCCAAGCATCATTTCAAAACCATCCAGTGCAGCATAAGATCTAATATCCATAACTAACGCCTTAGACGGAAAAACATATCCAGATAAATGCAAAGCTTCACCAAGATTTTTAGCCCCGTTTAGTAGCATCAAACGGGTGGATAAGAGGCGTTCCTTATACCATGGGGTAGCTGTTCTTGAAATAATCCTGAGTGCTTCAGGAGCAGAAATCCCTGCCTCAATTAATGAAGATAAAGACAGCAGAAAACCACAGCCCACGACTGTTTTATAAATTGTCCATGGCGGAAACTTATCAAAAAACATCCTTACCTTACCTACCCACAGCCCTAATGTCACAATAATGCATATAAAAATCATAAAAATAATAACCATCATCAACAAAAGATAATTTTGCACAAACAATGCAAGATGGTACATTAGTCGTCCGGCCCCTTGCCACTCTTCTACAGGTAAAACCTGAGAAAATGCAGGCACAACCCGATTTCCAAAGATATATAAATATAAACAGGTGGTTAAAACAAGCACTAACGGATAAACAATACCAAATAGAGCTGATTTTATTTTTTTCTTGGTCTGATTGATGTATATGATATTATCAATAGACTCATAAAGTTTTCCTGAATACTCCCCAGCTGAAAGAATTGAAATCTCATCAGCAGGAACCCAGAATTTCAAGGCGTCAGAGAAGCTCTGCCCGTTCCTGACTGAATGCAAGACATCACGAATAACAATTGAAGATGTTGTTTCTTTCTTTCCTGAATCGGTAGTAAACTGATAAAGTTCATTCAATGCATAAGATAACGGAACGCCATTAACAAGGTAACGAGACATTTTCTCATAAAACCTTAATCTTAATTTTGTTCCAAATAATAATTTGGTGAGGTATGTTTCTAGTTTCATATTTAAAGACCGTTTAGATACGCTCGCCTTTCTTTAGGTATATTTTCTATTCGCGATACTTTACTAATAGCATCAAAAACAGAAATTTCCCCCCTGATAACTTTTAACCATGCATGCTCTGCCATTGTTATCCCCCCCAAGCTATTCATCCAGTGGTCAACAGCTTCTTTACGTTTAGCAGCACAAACAAGTTCTAAAAATGTTGTATCTGGTTCAACTATCTCTGCAATAACTGTACGTCCTGTATATCCAGCATAACAACAATCACATCCACTTTCATTGGCAAAACGTATAGAATCTTCATATCCTTCAATTATGTTTCGTTCCAGAACATCCAGATTTTTATGTTTAGCTATATATTTATCTAACGTAACACAACATTTATTACATAATTTTTTAACTAATCTTTGTGCTATCAGACCTGTTACTAAATCAGGATCCGTAAGCTTAAAATTATCAACTCCCTGATCCTTTAGACGGTCAAATATAGATAATGCGCTGTTTGCATGTAATGAAGTCCATACCTGATGGCCGGTCATTGCAGCAGTAAACACCAGACTAATAACTTCAGCATCTCGTGCTTCACCGGGCATTATAATATCAGGATCTGAACGTAGTGCAGCAATAATAGCCTTCCTGTATTCCCTCCCTCGTTCTTCCTCTGTTTCAACGTTGGTTATAGGTAATTGTGCGGTTCCTTCAATTTCATATTCAGGAGGGTCTTCAATACTGATTATATTAACTTTCCCTTTTTTTTCTTCATAAAGAAGTTCTAGCATATTCTTTAGTGTCGTAGATTTACCGGAGCCTGTTGGTCCAGAGATTATATTAACACCTAAAGATAATCTTCTTAATCTAGCAAAAGCATCTATTTGAACCGGATGAAAACCTGATTTCGATGGGTCAAAAGTTATTTTTTCTGCGAAATTTTTCTTTTCAGCATATAAGAAACGAGCAATTAAATAACGCCCACCATTGCCCATAGGATTAAATTGAAGACGTATAGCTTGAATAGATTCAGGAATATTAATCCTCGATTTAGAGGGCGCGATCCTTGCAGACTGATAAGAATTAATCTTATATGTTGCATCAGCATTATCTGCATTATTATATAATGCAGCAAGTAAATTATGTGCAACAACACTTTCTATCTGTCGCAAGAGAAACAAATCCCCATCTTTCCGTATATATATATCAGCAAAGTTATCTTCTATTTTTATATGTAAATCACTTGCTTTATGATTAGCACATTCTGTTATTAACCTACCAGCCATTATCTCCATTGGAAGATTATCTGAACGCGACGATAAAGCTTCAAACTTTACGTATAGTGCTCTGATAATCTTGATGCTAACATTAAATTCTTTTAAATGTCTTATTCCTTTTCTTAAAGCAACCTCTCTCATAAATCTGACATTTGGATGCATGGCATCCTCAGCAGGGAATAAAAAATCACCATTAGAAAAAAGAATTGAATTTTTTCTTAATTCCTCATCTACTGGAATAATATTACTGACATTATTTTTAAATCTCTCAAAATCAAGTTCACTAACAGAATTATTAGTCACTATCAACCACCAAGATAGACAAGATTTAATATTTTTTCTTCTTTTTTATCATCAGAATAAACAACAATATTTTTATTTGTTATTTTTTGAATTGTATAATCTTCAGAAACTATATCTCCAACATTAAGTTCTCTAAAACCTTCTCCTCCACCGTAAACTTGTGCCGTTTTGATACCATTGCCAGTAGAGTATATTGATATTAATCTAACATTAGATATTCCGGCAGCGTTGCCTATCTTTTTTGCCAATTCATTATTTTCAGTTTGTAACTTAAGCTTTATATTATCTTGTTGCAACTTTCTGAATTCTTCAAGTTCTCTTTTGTATTCCTCACTCGTTACTGCTGGAGTAATTAGCGTAGCAGAGTTTTCGACCGTAACTGCATTTTCAGCACGTACTTCTGAAGCAGCATTTTTTATATTTTGTTGTACGTCTGCTTCCCCATTAGATATGAAAGAGAAAAACGCCCCCCCTACTCCAATAAGACTAATTAAAACTTTTTTATACATTATTTTTCTCCCAAAATGTTGCATCAAGTACCCAATGGTTATCACTATAATCATAATATAACTTATCAATTACTAAGTTTTTAACTTGTAATAATATTGGTAATATTATGGTTGGCTCCATAGTCAATGAAACGCTGAATTTAATTTCTTGTATTCCTCCATTTACAGCAGAAGCAGGTTTTATGGTAACAGGAATGAAATAATATTCAAATAGATCCATAAGTTGCTTCTTAATTTTGCCTGAAGGTTCAAGCTGCTCAAGATCAAGCAATCCTGTATCATATCTGTCTAAACGCAATCTCCAGCTTAAATTAGCTGTATTCTCACCTGTTGGTCTTAGTTCTGGTTTATTATTACCTACAAAAAATGATTTATAATTATTATTTTCTGTCCATAGATTTAATCCGAACTCCTTTTTAATTGTATAATGGATTCCATTATCATCACAGACAGCATTAGGTTTAACACTCCAGCCAGGAATTGCAGCGGCATCTAATGTTCGAATTTCTACAGAATTTATACACTCTCTGAGTAATGATTCTGGATGACTGCGCCCCCCCCATGGAACGTTTATTTTCTCTGGCTCAGAAGGCGCAACTGTAACCATGGGTTGTTCCGTGACTATCTGTTTATCAACAAAAAAACTATAATTGAGATAACAAGCAGCTATACTTATTGCACCAGCTCCAGTAATTTTAACTACAGGATAAAAGCGTTCTATACCTATAGTGGATAGTTTGATCCCTTTTTTATTTAAAAGTTGAGATATATCTCCTTCATGACTTCCTGAGATACCAAGCCCTGCAGGACAAACTATTTCATCCCATTGATTATCAGCAAGTAACGCATTATATGTAACAATGCTGTCATTACGCTCATGGCTTGCTTTATCCATTACAATAAAACCATTTCTGTCAATGGCAAATATCAGCCATATCCCATCATGTTCATACAATCCGCAAAGAGATTTGCCGTGATTATCAAAGCAACTACCTAATACTCTTAGCCCTTTTTTGTGCCCGAGAGATTCATCTGCTATTGCATACTGTCTCCCTGTCAAACATCTGTCTATACAATATAGTTCACCGCCGAGTAATTTAAGCCTGTTTTTAATAATTTTTTTATATTTTTTATCGTTAGGAACTTCACTCCATAATAAATTAACTGCATATTCTTTTTTATCTATCTGAATAATCCCAGGAAGATGAATCATTCTTTCTTCGCTCTCTGGCTTAAGCATAATTAACTACCTTTAATATCTATAATTCGAGGAGTTATGCAGATAACCATAATTTCTCTTTCCTGATTACCCTGTCGCTTTCCACCAAGAAGTTTAAAATTAGCTGACCCAGTCCCTTGATCAACAACTTCATTCCTTTTTTTCTCAAATCCAGCTAAAACCAAAGTACTACCATTTTTTAACATACTTGACTGGATAAATGAACGTTTATCCACAATTGGTAATTGTATAGTAGTGCCTGAAACCACTACTTGGTCAAAGCCACCATATGCACCGACTAAAGTAGATAAATTTACACCATATTGAAGTAATATATTTCCATTATCCATAACCCGAGGCAATAAATTCATCAAAAAACCTGATGTTATAGTTTCTGTTTTTGCAGTTGTTGTTGCTACGTTATCATTAAATGATGTTCCCAGTTCGGATACATAGGTACTTTCACTACCTACCAGAACCGGTACAGGCACCCCTGACATCGTTGTAACTACTGCAGATGTGACGTTACTAACATTGCCATTTTCTTCTAACGCCGAAATAAGAACTCGGTTTTCATCACTACCATTCCCATTCCAGTATCCGGCGAAGGTACTCCCGGCAGTCGTGCCATAATCACCTGCAACAGAACCAAATATGCCACCATTTCTTGTTAAAAGACCTTTTAATGACAAGTTAAAATTACTGGAATCATTTGTGGATACAGAATATACTTCTACATTAACGGTAACCTGTCTTTCCAGTTGCTGATTAAGTCCATCAAGATACTCTGAAACTTTTTTCATTACTGATGGTGATGTTCTCACGAGTATAGATGAAGTGCTTTGTGATATGCTGTATGCACCGCTGTCTCCAAGCAAAACTTTTAATTCAGAATCAACATCTTTCCAAAAATCTAATGAAACTGCCATATCTAAGGTTTGTTCTGATGTACCGCTACTTGAGCTGCCTGAACCACCGGTATCCCCTGAGCCACCACTACCTTCACTACCTATACTACTTGTAGATTCGATTTTGTTTGGTAATGAGCTTATAGAAAATTTTCTGACCTCGTCTGTCGATATTAATAATTGGCCATCAACATATTGCCATGCAAGGTCAAAATGTGACGAGAATTTATCAAGAAACACTGATAATGGACCAGAGTAATCGACAGCCATATAATCAGTGCTGGCTTTAAGGTCAAGTAAACTTTGAAGTGATGAAGTGGAAGCAGCACTTTTTTCACTATTTTCACCCATTACTTTTGATAATTCTTCTGATACCTTAGCTACTTCTGCAGTTCCTGTTGCATTTTTTTGGGTATTGTATACAACATAATCTTTTTTTATAATTGGTATATTGGTTATTTCTTCAATCATTCTTACAACGCCATCCAGTTTAAGAGGTATACCTGAATTCATCGATATTCCAGTTTTACCTTCAAACTGAATAGGTAACGGTTCGCCGTGCGTACTGACTGAACTTTTGTTGCCAATATAAACACTGTCCGAGACTTGCACCGGTGTTACATTTTTTGTAAGTTTATCATTTTTAGAATTTATAAGATATTTTTCTGCAATATTTTTTTCTGTGCCATAACTATTTTTAGCGCTTTTATAGACATCTGTAGAGCATGACACAATTAACGGAAAAGCCAGCATAAGCTTTAATCGACGCATAAAATACAACCTATCATTAGAATTGTGGAGTAGATGAAATAAGAATAACTTTATTACCTTTATACAGGGTAATGTATAGCTTGGGATTGGTCTCACCAATTGCTTCAAATAAATTTCCGACAGCCTGTTCAAAAGTTTTGTTACTGAATGAAGCGCCGGCCAGCATTTTATATGAAAGGTTCGACCGCCATACTAAATCCCATCCGGCAGTATATGACCATTGAGACAAAACATTAAACAAGTCCTGACCTTTAACGACAGTCCAGTCCGGGTTAGAGGGAGGTAAAAGGAACCCGGAGTTCTGATTATTACTGGTAGATTTAATATTCTGATTTGGTTGTTGTTCATCCAAATCAGAATAAGGCTTAGTTTCAGCCCCGGCAAGAGGAGCATAAATACTCGCAGCGATAATCAGGGGGAGTAGTGTTTTTTTTTTCACATTAAATCTCCATAGAGAGAACGCCCCGAACCGCGATGAATCCCGGAGGGGGGCGTGGAAGTTATTTCAGCAGGAAGGCGATCTTATTGGTGTTATTGGAACATGCCTTAGCCGCCTGAGCCGGGGTAAGCGCTTTATCATAAATTTTTCCTGAGCTGGCATCGCTACCAAGTGGGGCAGAAATCACGTTACCCGTAGCAGCTTGATTATAATCAACCCCGACGCCGACCCCATGTAATGAGGTCCCGAAGTTCATGGAGGCGAGGTTCACACAGGGCCCCTTAGGAACATCATTCAGGACGATGTAATAACCACCACCTTTGTTAACCTGTCCGAGGTTAACTTCGCCCCCGAACGGGTGCATAATCTGATCACCTTTTTTATAGTTATCGGGGACGGCGGAGGTATCTATGATGGTTTTTGCGGTCAGCCCTGCATAATCTGCAGTTCCGACGAAGAGACCGTTAACAGCGGAGACGATACTCATGACTTCGGAGACGGTGCTCTGAGTCTTGTTATTGTCAGAAGCAGCCTGGTAGTAATACATAACGCCGGAGACGACGATGGCGGAGAGGGCGAGGACCATAGAGGCCTCGATTAATGACAAGCCCTTCTGAAAAAGGAGGGAACTCTTACGCTTCTGCGCTTTTTTATCAAAAACTTTTTTTGTAAAAATATTCATACATACACCTTTCAAAAATAGAATAATCAATATACCTCTATGTCATTGCCATTTAGATTGTTTGGATTTTGATTTAAACCAACCAGTAACCAAACAAAAAAAAATAACTAAGACTATATGATTAGGACATATTTTAACACTACTTTACGATATATTTTTCCTTTCCTGGTACACTTTTGTTATATAGAAATCAGCTTAGATGACCACAAAACACTTACGCTACCGCCCTCTCGTATAACACATTCCGAGTCAGCAAATTTAGAAACTCTCAGATTATTCAAGTAACAACCGTACCAAACTTGCAAAAATTAAAACGATATAAAAATACAACTAAATAATAATACCATTTCCTTATTTCTTCTCCGCAGGAATTTTTTATCTAGTTTTGCCGGATATGGCATCAAAAAAAATATTGTTATAAAATTTTGTTGATATCAAATAATATCTGAGTCCATCAGTTATTCATATGTTAGTTTCATCTTCTCTTGGTGTCTCACTGTAATCATCCCATAAATTAGGGCTATTCATATTTAGATATCTTCCGGTATGCTCATTCTGCTAATGAAGGAGATCACTATGCGTAAAGAACGATTTACTAAACACCAGATCATTGCTGTCCTGAAATCTGTCGAAGCCAGCCGTTCCCGTGAAATAGGTCTGTCGTGAGGCCGGGATTTCCGAAGCCTCTTATTACAACTGGAAAGCGAAATACGGGGGAATTGAAGAGCCTGATATTAAATCTGGAGGATGAAAATCGTCGTCTCAAACAGATGTTTACCGATTTGAGTCTTGAATGCCGGGCACTGAAAGACGTTATCGAAAAAAGCTTTAAAACCAGCCTTTAAGCGTGATTGTCAACGACGGATGAAAAGTGGTTCCTCCGCAACTTTGGTGGAGATTTTCATGCCAGTGGACTCATGCCCCTCTGCCTAAGTAGTTCAAATCCGGCTCGACCATGCATCTGCCGTTTCAACATCTTCAGGCAATTTACATGATCTTCGACAACACCATTACTCGGTAAAGTCCATGCCGATGATATCCCCGTCCCGGTCCAGGAGCCGGGCAGCGGTAAAACTGAGGTGTACTGGCAATAGCGGACACTATCATTTATTCTTTTTTTAAGCAGCCATCTGATGATATTTTTCCCTGAAGGCTGCCGGGGAGA
>ERZ773221.2050-NODE-2050-length-16614-cov-18.018721_pt1 | contig 16614 bp, 14 predicted proteins | sample MGYA00580994_ERZ773221 | MGnify/ENA primary metagenome ERZ773221 (study PRJEB29015, sample SAMEA2737758) | human gut metagenome | biome: human gut; feature: human-associated habitat; material: faeces | place: China | collected 2012 ... | reverse complement strand
GAGTATTCAGACCTAAACTTTCTGCATAGCTATCCAGTTCATTAAAGTATGCTACACGCATCGCCAGATAGGTATTAGCAAACAGTTTAATCGCTTCTGCTTCGGTTGAATCGGTGAACAGGGTCGGGATATTTTGCTTAATCGCGCCTTCCTGTAATAACGCAGCAAAACGTTCTGCGCGTTCCGAACGCTCACCGATTACAATACGTGACGGATGGAGATTATCGTAAAGGGCTTTACCTTCGCGGAGGAATTCCGGAGAGAAAATAAGGTTATCGATACCCAGACGTTCTTTAATTGATTTGGTGAAACCTACCGGAATTGTAGATTTAATCACCATGACAGCATTAGGATTAATTTCTGTCACATCGCGAATGACCGCTTCCACGCTTGAGGTATTAAAATAATTCGTTTTCGGATCATAATCGGTAGGTGTGGCAATAATAACGTAATCGGCATTTTTATACGCGTCATACTTATCTGTCGTAGCGCGGAAATTGAGATCTTTAGTCGCCAGATACTCTTCAATCTCCTTATCAACAATCGGTGACTGCTTCTTGTTAAGCATGTCCACTTTGGCCTGAACGATATCCAGTGCAACCACTTCGTGATTTTGCGCAATCAGAATACCATTTGAAAGACCAACATAACCTGTTCCTGAAATTGTTATTTTCATTAGCTCTGACTTCTTCCGGTTAAACATTTAGAGTGGTCATTAATCCACCACCACAACTTCATCTACTGCGGGATTTTTAACGCTGATGTAGATGAACTGTCAAGGCAGCGATCCTGCTGTGCGGCGCTGTATTATATCGCGTTTTTAACTATAAATTATAAAAAAAGGCCCTAACCTGCCGCTTTGTATAATAAAAAAGCCCGGAGGGTTTCTCCGGGCCTTGCTTTGATTAATTGATTTAAATCAGATTAATCCAGCCATTCGGTATGGAACACACCTTCTTTATCAATGCGCTTATAAGTATGCGCACCGAAATAGTCACGCTGTGCCTGGATCAGGTTCGCAGGCAGAACAGCGGCGCGGTAGCTGTCGTAATAGGCAACCGCAGCAGCGAAGGTAGGAACAGGGATACCGTTCTGTACTGCATAAGCAACGACATCACGCAGCGCCTGCTGGTAGTCATCGGCAATTTGCTTGAAGTACGGAGCCAGCAGCAGGTTAGCGATCTGCGGATTTTCGGCATATGCATCAGTTATTTTCTGCAGGAACTGCGCACGGATGATGCAGCCAGCACGGAAAATCTTCGCGATTTCGCCGTAGTTCAGATCCCAGTTGTACTCTTCAGACGCGGCGCGTAGCTGAGAGAAGCCCTGAGCGTAAGAAACAATTTTGCCCAGATACAGCGCACGGCGAACTTTTTCGATGAACTCAGCCTTGTCGCCTGCTGGCTGTGCTTGCGGGCCAGAGAGAACTTTAGATGCGGCAACACGCTGATCTTTCAGAGAAGAGATATAACGTGCAAACACAGACTCGGTAATCAGCGACAGCGGTTCGCCGAGATCCAGCGCACTCTGGCTGGTCCATTTGCCCGTACCTTTGTTTGCTGCTTCATCCAGAATCACATCAACCAGGTAGTTACCGTCTTCATCTTTTTTGGTGAAGATATCTTTGGTGATGTCGATCAGGTAGCTGCTCAGTTCACCGTTATTCCACTCGGTAAAGGTCTGCGCCAGTTCTTCGTTGGTGAGGTTCAGACCACCTTTAAGCAGGGAATAGGCTTCAGCAATCAGCTGCATATCGCCGTATTCAATACCGTTGTGAACCATCTTCACATAGTGACCCGCGCCATCGGCACCAATATAGGTAACGCACGGTTCGCCGTCTTCAGCCACTGCGGCGATTTTGGTCAGGATCGGTGCAACCAGTTCATAGGCTTCTTTCTGCCCACCAGGCATAATGGAAGGACCTTTCAGCGCACCTTCTTCACCGCCGGAAACACCGGTACCAATGAAGTTAAAGCCTTCTGCAGAAAGCTCACGATTACGACGAATGGTGTCCTGGAAGAAGGTGTTACCACCATCAATGATGACGTCGCCTTTATCGAGATATGGTTTGAGGGAATCAATAGCAGCATCCGTGCCTGCACCTGCTTTCACCATTAACAGGATGCGACGAGGCGTTTCCAGAGATTCAACAAACTCTTTCACCGTATAGTAAGGAACCAGTTTCTTGCCTGGATTTTCGGCAATCACTTCTTCCGTCTTCTCACGGGAACGGTTGAAAATAGAGACGGTATAACCACGGCTTTCGATGTTGAGCGCAAGGTTGCGCCCCATCACTGCCATACCGACGACGCCGATCTGTTGCTTTGACATTGTTTACTCCTGTCAGGGGGTGTTCACCGCGATGTATGCGCGACTTGAATATGATTGAGATGTTATCTCAAGTTGCACGAATGTGTGTAGTGCTGAATTTCATTAATGCAACAAATACCGTTCTTCAATTCTGTATACCGGCATCTACGTGTAATCAAACCTACGCACACATATAAGCGTAGATAAACCTATAACATCAAGAAATCAAAGAGGTAATATTTCCCAGCACATTCGTAACATATTGCTTAGCCTGATTTTCATCACTGGCCTCAGCATAACAACGGAGTTCTGGAGCATTACCGGAAGGACGGAGATGTATAATATCACCATTATTTAAAGTAAATCTTGCACCATCCGTTTCATCAATAGCGGAACAGGATAATGATTCATAACCTAAACTATTAAAGAAATTATTGGGTGACGATATGGCATTTTTTATAATTTGTTGACTTGAATCTGAAGGGAAGTTTTTAACTCTATCTGACCAAGTGAATCGCTGAGGAAGATTATTAATCAGTTGAGAAATAGTACTATTGCGAGAAGCTATTAAGAGCATTAATGCTGGTAACACAGCATCTCGTGTAGGTAACGCTTTTAATTCCTTGCCATTAATTTGTAAATCGGAGGCAAGGAGAAAACCACCATTAGCTTCAAAACCAGCGACTGAATCAAATTGCTTAGCAAGATCTGCAAATGCTGCAATTACATAAGGAGAACCTATTTTCGTTCGTTGTATACTTGCAAATTTATTAGACTCTTCAATTGCTGTATTACAACTCACTGGAATAGCCAACGCCTTGATATTAAGTTCAATAGCAGTAAGTAGTCCCAGAATATCGCCTCTTAACCATTCACCATTTTCATCGGCAACTAAAGGACGATCACCATCGCCATCTGTTGAGAAAATAGCATCAAGATTATATTTTTTAGACCACTCTCTTGCAAGTATACGATCTTCATCGCTTACTGCTTCCGTATCAATCGGAACGAACTCATCACTCCTACCGAGGGAAATGACCTCTGCACCCATTTGATTAAAAAGAGGAGCATATAAATCGCGTCCCGCACTAGAATGTTCATATACCCCTATTCTTTTCCCCTTTAAAATCTCGGGATTAAAAAGAGAAACATAACGCTCAAGGTAGTAGTCTGCACCTTGAGTGCTTGTTTCAAGATGAGGTAATACATCTACAGGCGAAAATGTATACTCACTATTTATAATTGCGAGCTCATCCTCTTTAGTGATTTCACCATCAGGTCTGTAGAATTTTAAGCCATTACGATCAAAAGGGATATGACTCCCTGTGACCATTATGCAGGGAATGTTTTTCTGCATCGAATAATGAGCTAATGCAGGAGTCGGAATTACACCATGATATTCGACAGTGAACCCATGTTGTTTGATAGCGAAGGCGCATGCCTGAGCGATTTCGTAACTGCTTGGGCGGTTATCAATTGCTAAGGCAACTTTATTAAAATTGTATTTGTCATCAATAACAGAAAGAAACGCATGAGTGAACGCAGCACAAACATCATGGGAAAAATCGATCACTAAACCGCGAGCACCACTAGTACCGAACGCAATATTACTATCGTTAATGATTTTTTTAACATTTAACATGATGATTACTTTTTAATAAATTGAGGAAGTTTGGATATATTTTTATACGCTAAAGCAAGTGGCCAGATAATACCATTCTGTTTCATAATACGAATGTCTTCCATTGACTTCTTGACCATTGAAGATACTGAACGATTGCTAATTCCACCAACACGCATCTTCACTAAGACTTTTGGTAAATATGCTATCGAAATACGTTGTTTTAAAATATATCGTAATAATGAGTCATAATCAGCAGATATTCGATAATCTAAAGAAAAACTACCAAACTGACTATAACATTCGCGTTTCATATAAAATGATGGGTGTGGCGGCATCCAACCCACTTTCATCTTGAAACGACTAAATGAACCACTTTTCCATAATCTAATACGTTTAGTCGTATCATTTTGGGCAACATACTCCAAATCGCCATAAATAGCATCACACCCTGTACTTTCAAATGTTTTTGCTATATCTGCAATAGCATCATCATAAGCTAGTAAATCATCAGAATGTAAAAAACCAATAACATCACCCGAAGCTACTTGAATACCTTTATTCAGAGCATCATAAATGCCCTTATCGGGTTCGCAAATGATTTTTGAAACTTTTGTACAATTCCTCTTGATCAGCTTAATTGTATTATCTTTCGATGCTCCATCTACAACTATATATTCGATATCTGGATGCGTTTGTTTTTCTAGAGAAAGTAATGTATCAAGGAGAGTTTTTTCACTATTATAAGTGGCTGTGATAATAGAAATTCGCATTAGTATCCTACTCCAGAAGAAGAAACTCTTATAACATCATCCTCTTCCAAGTAGACTCCTGATCTAACCTCAATTATTTCAAGCGGGATCTTGCCAGGATTTTCAATGGCATGTGGAACACCAACAGGTATATATGTTGATTCATTTTCAGAAACAAGGTAAGTCTTATCTTCAAGATGAACTTTAGCTGTCCCCGAGACAACAATCCAATGTTCAGTACGATGGTAATGAATCTGCTTAGCGGTAATGTGACCAGGCAATACAATCACATGTTTCACTTGAAAGCGCGGCCCTTCAGCTATAGTATCATGACTGCCCCAAGGCCGAAATATTTCCCGATGCTGTAAATATTCTGTGCGATTATTCTTTTTAAGTTGAGCGACGATGTTTTTAACTTGCTGAACTTTATCTTTATGAGCAACTAATACGGCATCTTTCGTTTCAACAACAACCAAATCCTTTACGCCCACGGCACCAATAAGTCTATGCTGCGAATAAAGATAACTATCTGTAGCATCTTCAACCAATACATCACCACGAATGGCATTACCGCTTTGATCTTTTGAACTTATTTCCCACAATGCAGACCATGACCCAACATCACTCCATTGTGCATTTAATGGAACGACGACAGCTTCGGCTGTTTTTTCCATAACTGCATAGTCAATAGACTCTTCAGGACAGCAAGAAAATGAAGCACTATCCAGACGGATAAAATCTAAATCTTGTATCGAAGAGGACAAGGAGCGTTGGCAACTGGCTAAAATATCTGGTCGGAATTTTTTCAGTTCATCGATAAATACAGATGCTCTGAACATAAACATCCCGCTATTCCAAAGATAACCGCCATCTGATATGTACCGCTGAGCTACGTGAAGATCTGGTTTTTCAACAAAAGCCGCAACTTTGTAACCTTGTCCATCCAGAGATTCACCTGACTTAATGTAACCATAGCCAGTCTCTGGGGATGTTGGAATAATACCAAACGTAACAAGCTTACCCTGCTCTGCAAAATTCTTTGCAGCGAGAACTGCAGCAATGAAATTATCCTCATCCTGGATTTCATGATCAGCAGCAAGAACCAAAAGAATAGGATCGTCTCCAGTTACCATAGCCTGAAGTGCTGCAAGTGCTACAGCAGGCGCAGTATTACGACCAACAGGCTCAAGCAAAATACCGCTATGCTTTAAACTCTCTTTACGCAATTGTTCAGCAACGATAAAGCGATGTGATTCGTTACAAATGACCAAAGCAGGTTTATGTTCGACCTTGTCAAGCCGCCGCAATGTCTCTTGCAACATGGTTAAACGACTATTTAAAGACAGAAATTGTTTCGGATAAAGTGTACGTGAAAGAGGCCATAATCTGGTACCAGAACCACCGGCCATGACAACGGGAAGTAGCATATCTATTACCTTGGTATAAAATAATTTTTGGTATATTGATGAACTATAGTGCTATTAAGCAACGTTACTACATCAAACCACTTGTAGGAATTATGCTGGACCGTTGGTAGGTGAAGTTGCTGAGGTTTAAGTTGGATTTCATATCCATGCACTATATAGTGTGTAGAAAATTCTGCTTCAAAAAAATTATCATTGTAAAAATGTTCATACACCCCAAGAAATAAGGCATCATTAAGACTAATTTGAACGCCCAACTCTTCAAGTGTTATCCGCTTAAATGCAATCTCGAATGACTCATCCTTATAAATTCGCCCTCCTGGCACAAACCAATAATTTTGTGCTGGGCGATTCAGGCGCTGCCCCAGCAGCGCCTCTCCTTTATCGTTTCTAATTATGAGATCAATCGAGATTAGAGGAGTATGCTCAACTATTGTTTTAAATAGCTCACGTTCCAATCTCTTGTTCATAACTATCCCCGAAAAGAATTAATATTCTCAATAAACCATTTATAAGTTAATGATAAGCCTTCATGTAAATTATAGCGATATTGCCAGCCCAAGTTTTTGAGCCGGGTAACGTCCATAAGTTTACGCGGAGTGCCATCAGGTTTAGTAACATCAAAAACAATTTTACCTTGATAACCCACCACAGAGGCCATTGTTTCAGCCATTTCACGTATAGAACAATCTACACCCGTACCAACATTAATATGGGATAACATAGGCTGTGTATTTTGTTGATAAATTGCTTCGTCAAGCTCCATTACATGGACGGATGCGGCAGCCATATCATCAACATATAAAAACTCACGCATCGGTGTTCCGGTTCCCCAGACAATAACCTCTGGCGCACCACTCTCTTTTGCTTCATGGAATCTACGCATGAGTGCCGGAATAACATGAGAGTTTTCAGGATGGAAATTATCATTTATGCCATAAAGATTAGTAGGCATTACACTGCGATAATCACGGCCATATTGACGGTTATAAGATTCACATAATTTTATGCCCGCAATTTTAGCAATTGCGTATGGTTCATTAGTTGGCTCAAGTATGCCCGTTAAAAGCGCTGACTCGTTCATCGGCTGCTCTGCGAATTTAGGATAAATACAGCTTGAGCCTAAAAAAAGTAATTTTTGAATTCCGGCCTTGTGAGCTGAATGAATAATATTACTCTCAATCATGAGATTCTGATAGATGAATTCTGCCGGAAAAGTATTGTTGGCATAAATGCCACCAACTTTAGCCGCAGCAAGATAAACCTGATCAATTTTCTCTTGCGCAAAAAATGCATCAACATCCTTCTGTACGGTTAGATCGAGTTCTTTGTGTGTTTTGACCACTAATTCGATATCATCACGCAGTGATAATTGACGGCAAATAGCAGAGCCAACCATACCTCGGTGACCAGCAACGTAGATACGTTTTTTTGTCATACCTTACCGCTCCAGAGAAACTGCAACATCGTAACCATGGCTTTTCAGAAGTGCATGCTGTTTTGCTTTCGCCAGATCACTGGCAACCATTTCTGCACACATCTCTTCAACTGTAATCTCTGGTTCCCAACCCAATACTTTTTTCGCTTTTGATGGATCACCAAGAAGAGTTTCAACTTCTGCAGGACGGAAATAACGAGGATCAACACGAACGATCACATCCCCAATACTAACACCAATAGCACAGTCAGATGTTTTATTCACAACAGTTGCTATTTCATCAACACCTTGTCCGGAGAATTCTAATTCCAGACCGACTTCTTTTGCTGACATACGAACAAATTCACGTACGGAAATTTGTTTGCCTGTTGCAATTACAAAATCCTCTGGGTGATCTTGCTGCAACATCATCCACTGCATACGCACGTAATCTTTCGCATGCCCCCAGTCGCGCAGTGAATCCATATTGCCAAGATAGAGACATTTTTCGATTCCCTGCGAAATATTTGCAATAGCACGCGTGATTTTACGTGTTACGAATGTTTCACCACGACGCGGGGATTCATGGTTAAAGAGAATGCCGTTACAGGCGTACATTCCATAGGATTCACGATAGTTTACAGTAATCCAGTATGCATACATCTTCGCAACAGCATAAGGCGAACGAGGGTAGAATGGTGTTGTTTCTCGCTGCGGGATTTCCTGAACTAAGCCGAAGAGTTCAGAAGTTGATGCCTGATAGAAACGTGTTTTTTTCTCTAGCCCACAAATACGAATCGCTTCCAGCAGACGTAAAGTCCCCATCGCATCCACGTCAGCAGTGTATTCAGGTGATTCGAATGAAACCGCTACATGAGATTGAGCGCCAAGGTTATAAACTTCGTCTGGTTGGATTTCTTTAATGAGACGTATCAAGTTTGAAGTATCTGTCAAATCACCGTAATGAAGAATAAAATTAGGTTGTTGAACAAACCGGCTTTGATAGATATGGTCAACCCTATCTGTATTAAATGAAGATGCGCGTCGCTTGATACCATGCACCTCGTAACCTTTATTAATTAAAAACTCGGCCAAATATGAACCATCTTGCCCTGTCACACCTGTAATTAAAGCTTTTTTCATAAATTATGCTCCTAATTTTTTATAGATCTCTATGTTTCGTTGATAAGTATTTTCCCATGAAAATTTTCGTGAAGCAGCAATACCGCGATGAATCAAGGAATTTCGCAGTCCTGCATCATTATGAAGCGAGATAATCCTATCTATTATATTTTTAGGTTGATTGTTATCGCATAAAAATTCGTGATATGGGACAACTTCTGGTATAGAAGATGAATTAACTGCAATAACTGGACATCCAGCTCTCATGGCCTCTAATGGGGGTATACCGAATCCTTCATATACTGACGGATACAATAAACAAAAAGCATTATTGTATAATTTATTCAGTTCTAAATTTGATACAAAAGGTTGATACTGATATCTTCCTGGGATTTTCTCATCCAAAAGTTTTTTTTCATTATGAGTCAAATCACCGCCACCAATAATCACCAACTTTAGATAGTGGATTTTTGTTAGCGCCAAAACAGCCTCAGTAAAACCTTTATACTCCGCACGGCTTCCGATAAAAATCACATAATCTTCAACTCTATTATTTTGGTATTCAAAACACTGATTAACTCCATTATGCACAACATAAACAGAGTTTTCATTAACTTCTGGACAATATCTAAGCAAATCATTCCTTGTATTATTTGATACACAAATTATAACATCAGATTTTTCAATAGCGTTGTTTTTCTGCCAGCTATGTATTGTTTTTTTAAATCCTTTAGAATATTTTTCGTACGTAAAGTCGTGGACAGTTGTTATTACTTTTAATCCTTTATTTTTTTCAGGTAATCTGTAATAGGAGGAATGAAAGACCCCATTGGATTGATGTTCGAGGTTAACATTGCGATATCGTTCAAATATGCGTTTTTTTTTATAGGCAAGAAAATCTAAAGGCACGTCAGACAGAGCTTTACTATCATTTTGATACAATAACAAATTGTAAATCTCTTTATCGCGATGAAGTCTATAAATAATCTCATTGAAATAAACTGAGATGCCGCCATGCTTTTGCAGACTATATATAATGCCATCAATTGTTAAGTTCATATTTAGTCACCCGTTATTTTCCTTCTTATTTTTGCAAGAGAATGGTATAATTTTAAAGGCATACAGCACATGAGAATGTATATTAGATGAATTCTCAAATAGTAACCTATTTTGTGAAGGCTGTTAGTTTTAAATTTAAAGTCAGCCTCTAACATTTTTGCCTCTTTATAAATAATTAACTTTGATTCTGGCCTACCACTAATTCCTTGTTCAAGCATATTTGAAATCGTATAATCTAAATATATTATGTCTTGTAAAGAATTCGTTTCCATCAAAAACTTCGTATCCCCAGCTATTTTATAGCGGGGATCGAAACTTTTTCTTCCTCTAAAAAGAGAATAATGTTGTATAACACCCTGATGACAAGGCATATTAGGTTTGCCTTTATACCACCCGATATTTTGCACGAAACCTCGTTGACAAATTATATTGCAATTATTATCAACGATATTAACCTTACCATAGAATAATTTGCTTTGATTAACATTTAATAACTTTTTAAGATGACTTACGAGATCAGGGTTGTCAAAAGAGTCACCTGCTCCCAAAAAAATGACCCATTCCCCTTGTATCTGTTCACAAGCTTTATTCCAAGCATCATAAATGCCAGCATCATTTTCAGAAATATAATAATCTATAACATCCATATTTTGAGATATTATTTTTTTTGTATTCTCCGATGAATTCCCATCAATTACGATCCATTGATAGTCATTATCAGTTTGTTCTCTTATAGATTTAGCAGTTTGATTAAATTCATTACCTACATTATAGGTTGACGTGATTATTGTCAGAAACTTATTCACTTATTAACTCCATCATGATGCCAATATAGTAACCTTACCAATAGTAAACCTGACATAATATATACACCGATTACTTCCAAAACCCCTTCAAGTATTACCTCTTGACTCATCACTAACAGAGTTACTAATTGAATTATAGTCAATTGCTTTAGAATACCATTCGTTTTTAACAACTTGTAATGAAAAATAAAATATATATTGATGATGATTAACAAGAATAATGCTATCCAGCCACCTAACCGTGCTGTATCAAACCATAAGTTATGATACCAATATGTAAATTCGATCGAAGTGTTTACAGAAAAATCACCAAATGGAAAATCAGGAATTTTATTTAGTGCATCTCTCCATAGTAAAAATCGTGGTGATTCAAGTCCTGAGTTTGTAAACCTTAAAAATATAAAATTGACTTTGTCACGTATAAGTTCACTAAAAAGATAGCTTATAATTGTAATTATCCCCATAACAAAAATAAGTAATATAGAGATTCCACTTCTGCTTTGTTTATATGCTAGCATATTCAAAAAAATTGTAAGTACGGCAATAACAAAAAAAGATCTTCCACCTAAATATGTTGCAATTAATAGTGACAATATAGAAAATAATACGTTTAATTTTTTAGACAAATTAGTTTGTTCTGAAAAAATATTAGTATAAAAGTAAGCAAAACTTATAGATGTTAATGCTACATATGCTGGAGAGTTTACAACAGTATCCGAAAAAGGATCTAGAAGCATTCCATATCCATAACTCTCACCACCGACCAAAATACTATATATAACAGTGATCCCTGATTTGAATAACATACCTAATATATAGGCTTGGATGAAAAAGAAGCTTTCCTTTTCGTTTTTAGGAATTAAAATATAAAAAATAACAATTGTTAATACAAGTAGTATCAATGGAAGATACGATCTATCAATATGCATATTATCATGACCTACAATGTAGGTTACGCAAAGATATAATATGCATATCAACACACCAAAATATTCTTTAATTCGAAATCTTGCAGTAGTTAATGAAAATAATAACCGATCTGCTGTTATTAAAAAAAAGAATGCAGCAAAATAAACAAGATGCATACCAAGAAAGAAAAATGCAACTGACAGTAATAAGAATTTTATATCTGATATTTTTAATATTACTTTCACAATGCACCATTTAAAGTAGAGATTGATACAGTTTAATATACTGGGGAATAACGTTTTCTTGCCCAAAATACGAATTTATAGATGTACGACAATTTTGACTAAGTTTTATATTGTTATTAAGACAATATATAATCCCATCTTTTAAACTATTTCCAGTTTCGTCATAATTAGCTAAATAACCATTGTGCTTATGACTTATTATATCGCTGTTGCCACCAATATCAAAAGACAATACAGGCGTGTTACATGCTAAGGATTCTACAATAGTATTTGAAAGATTTTCTTCCAGTGAAGGTACTATCATGAGATCTGCAGAACTATAAGAAATTCGCAATGTTAAGTCATCATTTATGAATCCTAAACATCTAATATCATATTTATCTTCTATTTTTTTTGATAACTTAACTTCTGAAGTGCCAAAAATAACTAACATTACATTTTCATCGAGTGTTAATTTATTTAATGCTTGAGTTAACTCTTTAAAACCTTTTCTTTTATCTGCTGTGCTGTTTACTGCCCCAAACATTATTACTTTTTTATTTTGCGGTAGGCCTAGTAATTCTCTAGCGACAATTTTAGGTATTGATTGATATCGTTCTAAATCTAAAGGATTCGGAATTATTCTAAGTTCAGCATTGGGCATAATGTTACTTGCTAAAAACTGCTTACCAATCCAACGGCTAAGTGCGACGAATTTGACGTTATTTTTAGTATAAACACTTTGCTTTTGCCTTTTTTTATAATAACTAATATCGAATTTAAATTTGCTATCCAGTACAGGACATTTTCCGCATTTCTGCTTAAAGCGTTGACAGCCATTGGAATAATGACACCCCCCCGTAAAATACCACATGTCGTGTAAGGTTATCACTACTGGCTTATTTATTCTGCCAATATCTTTTACTGATAGAAAGCCGGCATTAACCCAGTGCAAATGAATTATATCACTATCACTTTTGTTGAGTCGTTTAATAAGTTTCCTATTGCTCCACCATGCAACTGAAAACAAACTATTTTTCTTTCTGTAACCGAATATTGGTAAAGGTTCAAGAAAAGACCTTATTCGATAAAAAATCCTTTCTTTTTTATTTAAAGCACCTATTACCATATTTTCATTAGTGCTTTTGTTCATTACTACATATTCCGTGTTAATACCAAATTCTCGAAGACCATGATATAAGCGTTTTGCAGCAATCGCAGCACCTCCAAATATTTCTTGCGTGTTAACAATAGTTACTTTCATTTATTAATTTCCCTCCTTAATTTATCAATTATTCTTGTGAATAAACTGGGTTCATTTTCTTTTAAACATATCTGTATTTTCTTTAAGATTTTTTTATCTTCAGCGAACTCTTCTGGATAAATTGATACTTTATTTGATACACTAAATAAAGACTTATGTGATTGTTTTCTACAATTAGTTCCTGAACCATCTAGACCTACATTTTCTGTTAAACTTACAATGGGATTCAAACAAAGCCCATCATTCTCGAAAATAGTCGCATACCAGAAAATTGCCCAAGTATTGATTCTTCCTTCAGAATTTAATTTAATTTGTGAAAAAAAATTATGACATCCATCAATATTAAAATTGTATATTTTCTTCTTATCCCAATGTGTTATTATCCTCTTAGGGTCTTTATTAAAATATATCCATCTATCTTCCCATGTTCCCCATCCCCAGCAATTCATCCCTCGCCAAAAAAAAGCATGTTGACTTTTATCTTCCTTTTCTACTATTGGGTAATTCCATCCGCTAACATGCCAAATTCTTCCATGATTTTTATACTTCTCCAATGCAGTATTCATATACAATAAAAAATTTTCGGATGTTATAATATCATCTTCTAAAACAATAACTTTTTTATATTTTTTAATATAATTACTAACAGCTTCAGTAATGTTTTTTGCTAAACCTTTATTATTATCATGACAGACTATGTTTATAGTTTTAAATCCTCTTATTGTAGTTAAATACTCTCTTATTTCTTGGACTGCTTTTTTTGACTCTATGTCATTTTCCTTTGCTCCATCAGAAAAAACATAAAGATCACTCACTGTTGCTAGTTTATTTTTAGATAAAGCATCAATTGTTAATTTTAGATGGTCAAGTCTATTATATGCAAATAATAAAATAGGTGCTGGTGTTATTTTCATCTTATTACTAACCGATGTTTTCCAGAAATAGTTTTATCGATTTCATCAACATATTTTAGTGAAACTTCAAAAACACCATTAAATGAAAGTTTTTCTTTGATTTCTTTTGCATCGTCATCACAATATGACGAGTCTTTAATTATTGAAACAATCAATTTCCCTTTATATGGATTATGTATTTGCCATGAAATAATATTTTTAAACGCATGAAAATGTTGACCGAAAACCAAGCCTGTAATAGAAATTAAATTACCATGCTTATCTTCAACTACATCCTGCACACGTCCGGTTATATCATAAACAGTTACCACCCCATTAGAGTTACCTTTAAACGTCGCCATATCCCCAGTATCATATCGAATAAATGGTCTGACAACATTATTCAAAGATGTAACTACGATATGTCCTGTTTCCCCTTCTTGTACATGCCTACCATTATCATCTAAAATTTCAACGATTCCATAATATGGTGAAAATGTATAACACTCCTCATCAGGATATTTTGTTGCTATTGCTGCAGCTTCAGAATGACCATATTGATAAAATATTATATTACCCCAATAGCTTTTAATAAACTCTTCTTGCTGATGACTAATGACTTCCGACGTCAACTGTATTCCTTTTAATACGAACGGCGGTTTTGAATAACCTTCTGCGATGAAAAACTTAGTGAGCTCACTGAATACTGAAGGATAACTTCTAATAAAAGTTGGTGGCGATGCTATTAATTCATTTATGTAATATTTCGCGTTTCCTTTATTTAGATAATGTGAGCTAAACTCTTTGCTTCCAAATGGTAGTTCATTTTTATTTTTCTTTTTACGCCAAAAAACTTTATCGTTAATATTATTAGCATCTGGTAACCATCCATTAATAACATAAATTTTATCGTTTGACGTAAAATTCATTTTTCCATATTGGAATTTTTGATGATAAAAGTCTATTAATCCTGCTCTTAAGTCGCAATAAAATTCAAATGGTTCTCCAGTACTCCCTCCTGTGTTCATTTTGTATTTGGGTAGGGCTACATAGTTTTTATGTAAGAATACGTTTTCATTTAATCTTCGATATAAATTCTTTGTCACCACAGGATAGTCATTTAATTGCTCACCATCTGCATTAGCGTAATAAATAACGTTTCTTTTAATTTCATTTAATATTTTCTTTTTTTGTTTAGTAATTGTTTTATTATTTATTATATAGTTATTATTATAAAAATCCTCAATTGCAGATATCCATTTTCTATTTACAAGCGGAAATATCAGACTGTATAATTCATTTATGATTCTATTATAAGGATTTTTCACTCACTCACCTTACTTTTGTCCATTTATATATATTAACACCACATGTCATTACTGCGACCATTTGTCTATAGAACCACGGTCTAGTTGATCTGGATATCACATTAAATCCAATTGAAGCCATAAACTGTGAGATACAGGTTGCATACGCAGCACCTATAGGACCATACTTTGGTATCAGGAAAAAATTAAGAACAATATTTATAATAGCTGCTAATACTGTTCTATATATCGTAATCTTACCTAATTTTTCATTTATAACCCATGTACTATTTGCTATGCCAATAAAAACAAAAATTGAGCAAAACACATGAATTGACAATATTTCCCCAGCTGTCGAATATGCTGATCCATATAACATTGAAATAATATCATTCGCAAATATAGAAATAGGCAAAGCTAGTGTTAACGCTAGAACAACCATTAAATCAAACAAACGCCGAACAATAAAAATGTATTTTTCTTTATTCTCTGCAAATACTTTAGTTACTACAGGAAATAACACTATCAATATTAAATTCGGCAGCATATATATTACTTCAGATAACCTAACCGCAGCTGAAAATTCACCCAACGCCGTTTCGCTGATCATGTTTTTTATCATTATTTGATCAACTCTCATATAAATTAAACCGGCAAAACCGGATAATATAAATGGCCACGACTCTAAAAATAATTTTTTAGCACAGCCATTAGAGTACAAATTTATTTTTAACCTAGGTACATTCTTACTTTTTTTATAAAATAAAAATAGAGTCAAATAAAGCATTACTAAATCTATTGTATAAAGGCATACAAAGACAATTAACGCACAGCCCATTTTTATAGCAATAATTTTTACAAGGGATGATACAGCAAGTTGTATTAATTTACATTGTGTTACTTTCTTATTTTCATGGATTGATTGAAAATAGAAACCTATAACTTCTAAAGACTGGAAGATGTAACCAATTGACATTATCAATACAAATAATGCATTTTCCGAAGGAGCTATTGCATAACCAACCAAGAGGAGTCCTGTCAATATAATTCCAGCTACACTTTTCATTACAAATGATGTACTAATAAGTGTTTCAGATGATTCTTTGTTATTTACAAATTCCTTTACTAGGATATTATCTATACCTAATTTCAAAAAAGGTGTCATTATCGTTAATATAGATAAAGAATAATTATAGGCACCAAACTCGCCAGGCCCCAAATATCTTGCTACATATATACCAACAAAAAAACCTGTTATTAACCTTAACAAATTCTCGCTTAGAATCCAGAGAGAATTTGTAAGATATTTTTTTATCTTGTTAAAAAAAATCGAATGGTTCATTTAAATAGCCAAAGACACGCTACCGCCCCTGGCTTAACAGCTACCAGTGCACTGCGTAGATTCTCAATGGATGTCACGAACTCTGCATCTAACCCCGCAAAGCCCTCATAAATTCAAACGCTAATTGTCTTACCAATCCGCTCTGGAAACAAGGAAAATCCTGG
>ERZ773221.2042-NODE-2042-length-16660-cov-5.092382_pt1 | contig 16660 bp, 13 predicted proteins | sample MGYA00580994_ERZ773221 | MGnify/ENA primary metagenome ERZ773221 (study PRJEB29015, sample SAMEA2737758) | human gut metagenome | biome: human gut; feature: human-associated habitat; material: faeces | place: China | collected 2012 ... | reverse complement strand
TGCAATATGCAATGGTTAAGCAGAGCAATGTGAAAATTGCTCATAGAAAATATATAGGATAAGGCGGAGAAGATATGTATAAAACCATTGAGGAACTTGTAACAAGGGTAGATGAAAGAAATAATGGTGGAATAGTTTCAGAACTGATAGGTGTAAGTATTGATAAATGTTTCATTAAGTCTGTTGCAAATACAAATGGAACAGACCTTTCAAAGTATAAGATTATCCGTAAAAATGACTTTGCGGTAAGTTTAATGCAGGTCAGTCGTGATGGAAAAATACCGGTTGCAAGATTAGAGGAATATGAAGAAGCAATAATGTCGCCCGCATATCCTATTTTTAGAGTAAAAGATAAGAATGTTATTTTGCCAGAGTATTTGGAGATGTGGTTCAAAAGACCTGAATTTGATAGAGAAGCTGCTTTTATTGCAGTTGGCGGTGTGCGTGGTAGTATGCCGTGGGAAGAATTTGCAAAAATGAAATTACCAGTACCGACTATTGAAAAACAGCGAAAGATTGTGAATGCATATAAGATTGTTACAGACAGAATTGCATTGAAGCAGAAGATAAATGATAATTTAGAAGCACAAGCTAATGCCATATTTTCATCATCAGCACCGGATTTTACAGATTTGCAACCAATCCATAACTTTGGAATGGTCATTACCGGAAAAACACCTCCAACATCAGTCGCTGAGTATTATGGTAATGATATTCCATTTATAAAAACACCTGATATGCACGGAAATGTATATATTACCAGTTCTGAATGTTCTCTTTCAAAAGCGGGAGCTGATAGTCAGAAGAATAAATATATTCCTGAAAATACGGTTGTTGTTGCTTGCATTGGTGCAAATGCTGGTGAAGTGGCATTAACATCATATATTGCACAAACCAATCAACAGATAAATGCGGTAATTTCAAAATATCCATGTTTCCTATATTTTTCGATAAAAGCTCATACCGCAGAATTAAGAACATTAGGCGAGGGAAGCTCAACAATGATAAACATTAACAAGACCTCTTTTGAAAAATATGAGATTCCAACACCTTCAGACAATACATTGCAACAACTTGAGCATAAGTTGAGTATAGTGTTTTCAACAATACTTCATAATTTGCAGGAAATTGATAGGCTTAATGAAACAAAGGACTTGCTGGTAACCCAATTAAGCCACTAAATTATCATTTAACGGAGGTGGTAGGTATGACAACCGCAGAAATAATTCAGATAGTCATTGGAATATTGTCATTAGTGGCAACAATAGCTGTTTCGTTTTTGATATATTGGTTACAAACACGACACGAAAAAGAAATTCAAAAGCTACAAGATGAAAAGGAACAGAAAGAATTAGAAACGAAAGCACGTTTGTTTTTAATTGATAATGAGTCTGAGAGAGATTATTTACCGTGGTGTGTTGTAGCTGCTAATGTGCATCCACTAGAAAGACATTCCAGAAAGATTTATACGGAATATTGCCGTTGTACGGAAGAACTTCAGAATGAAATATTGCATCAAGCAGGATATAAAAGTAATTCAATACAAGGAACTCGTTGGGTACAGAAATGTATAATGGATTTGGAGAAGGATATTGAGCAATATAATTTAGGTGGGGATTATCTGTATGATGGAGCAAAGTATTTTCATAGAAGTTATGAGAGATACCGTGATTTGCAGTGGAATGGTACGCCAAGCGTGTTTGAACCCATAAATAAGAACAATAAATTCAGAAGAACTTTCAATATAAATCAACTTTCTATCGGGGAATATGTAGATGAGTATTTTTATTACTATATTGATAAGAAAATGGAATTTAATGAAGATGTGCCTATTCCTCCAATGGATTATGTATGGAATTCTCAAAATATTGCAAATTGCGAAGAAGAAAAAGTGTGTATGTGGTTAATGGAATTGATTGAAGGTATTGCTATTGTAATAAGAAATAGGAAACCTGATGAAGAAATAAATCAAAAACCATTGGAATATACAGATGCACAAGCTGAAACATTTGAGGACAAGTATTATGAGGTAATACAACAGCTTTATAATACTTACTATGTGAGTGTTGACGAAAATAAGAGCAAAAGAAAGAAATGCTAACGCAAAAGGAGTGAACGCAATGGCAAATTTTAATGAACACGCATTGGAAATGTCAATAATGGAGTTGTTCAAAGACGAGGGATACACCTATGTCAGTGGCGACCAGATACACAGAGAAAGGACAGAGGTTCTGCTTACGGACGACCTGAAGCAATACCTTTATAATCGCTATGCGAAAGACGGTATCACACCGAGTGAGGTGGATAGTGTCATTCTAATGCTGCGTAATATTTCCGGTACGATTTATGAAGCAAACAAAGCTGTATTTAAGTTGCTCTGCGATGGCTTTATTCTTAATCGTGAGGACAGAACACAGAAAGACCTCTATATTGAACTTATTGATTTCGACACTCCTGAAAACAATATTTTCAAGGTGGTTAATCAGTTTGAAATTGAAGGCGTAAATAATCAGTTGCGTATTCCTGATGGCATTGTGTTCGTAAATGGTATTCCTGTTGTTGTTCTTGAATTTAAGAGTGCAGTACAAGAAAATACGACCATAATGGATGCATATAAGCAGCTCACAATTCGTTATCGTAGAGATATTCCGGAGATTTTCAAATACAATGCGTTTGTTGTTATCAGTGACGGAGCAAATAATAAATATGGTTCATTCTTCAGCCCGTATGATTTCTTCTACGCTTGGAGGAAGATAAACTCAGACGATAAAGAGCTGGACGGTATCAATTCTCTTGTAACAATGATAAAAGGACTTTTCCGAAAAGACCGTTTGCTTGAAGTTATCAAAGATTTTATTTATTTTCCGGATAACTCAGATAAGGATTTGAAGATAGTGTGCCGTTATCCACAGTTCTTTGCGGCAAATAAATTGTATGAGAATATCAAGGCTCATCTTCGCCCTGAAGGAGATGGTAAAGGTGGTACATACTTCGGAGCAACAGGGTGCGGCAAGAGTTATACAATGCTTTTCCTTACCCGTATGCTGATGAAAAGTAAATACTTTTCTTCTCCGACTATTCTTATTATTACGGACAGAACAGACCTTGACGACCAGCTTTCCAAGCAGTTTGTCGGTTCAAAAAAATATATCGGAGATGAAACTGTTGTAAGCATTGAGTCCCGTGAGAAACTTCGTGAGGAGCTTCAGGGACGAGAGAGTGGCGGTGTTTATCTGACTACCATTCAGAAATTTACAGAGGATTTGCAGCTTCTTACAGACAGAACAAATGTTATTTGTATTTCTGATGAAGCACATAGAAGCCAAATCAATCTCGACCAAAAGGTTAAGATTACAGAGTCAGGTGTTCAGAAAACCTATGGATTTGCTAAGTATCTGCACGACTCTTTACCAAATGCAACTTATGTTGGATTTACCGGAACTCCGGTTGATGGAACAATCGAAGTCTTTGGTGGTGTTGTAGACGCATATACAATGACGGAAGCTGTTAAGGACGGTATTACAGTTAATCTTGTTTACGATGGTCGTGCAGCTAAGGTTATGCTCAATCAGGACAAGGTAAGACAGATAGAAGAATACTATGCACAGTGTGAGCTTGAGGGAGCAAATGAACATCAAGTAGAAGAAAGTCAGAAGGCAGTTGCCAAAATGGAAGTTATTATTGGCGACCCTGATAGACTTCGTGCTGTTGCGGAGGACTTTATCAAACATTATGAAACCCGTGTGGCAGAAGGTGCAACCGTAGCAGGCAAAGCAATGTTTGTATGTTCTAACCGAAATATAGCATACGATTTCTATAAGATAGTAAAGGAACTCAGACCGGAATGGACAGAAAAAAAGATTTGTGATGACGGTGTTGTTCTGAGTGAGAAAGATAAAAAAGAGTTGAAGCCAATGGAAAAAATCAAGTTGGTTATGACTCGTAATAAAGATGATGAAAAAGACCTATTTGATATGCTTGGCACAAAAGAGGATAGGAAAGAATTCGACCGTCAATTCAAGAACCCAAAATCAAACTTTAAGATTGCCATTGTTGTAGATATGTGGCTGACTGGTTTTGATGTGCCGGAACTTGATACGATTTACATTGATAAGCCTATTCAGCAGCATACACTTATTCAGACGATTTCCCGTGTAAATCGTGTATGCGAGGGCAAGGATAAAGGTTTGATTGTTGACTACATAGGTATTAAGAAAAATATGAATACTGCCCTCAAGAAATATACGAATTTTGAGAGCGAAGAATTTGAAGGTGTGGAGCAGTCTATCACGATTGTAAAAGACCAGTTAGAAGTTCTTGGTCAGATGTTCCATAACTTTAACAGCAGTGATTTCTTCAATGGTTCGCCTACCGAACAGCTTGCCTGCCTGAACCGTGCGGTTGAGTATGTGCAGTTGTCTGAAGAACTGGAAAGAAGATTTATGGCAGCAGTCAAGAGAATGAAACAGGCATTTAACCTTTGTAGTTCAAGTGAGAAATTCTCTGATGAAGATAAAGATTATATCCATTTTTATTGTGCTGTCCGTTCTATCCTTTTCAAGTTGACAAAAGGCGATGCACCGGATATTGAGCAGATGAACGCTCGTGTCCGCAAAATGCTTGAGGGTGCAATTCAGTCTGATGGCATTGAGGAATTATTTGAAACCGGAAAGCATATATCGGTGGATATTTTCAGCGATGAGTATATGGATAAGATAAATGCTATTCAGTTGCCGAATACGAAAATTAAGATACTTCAAAGACTTCTTTCTCAGGCGATTGACGAGTTTAAGAAAGTTAATAAGATTATGGGTGTGGAATTTGCAGACAGACTCAAGAAAGTTGTTGATGAGTATAATAACCGTCGTCGTGATGAAGCGTATGCCAACGAAGTCCTTGATGATGTTGCGGAGCAGCTTGCACAGTTGTTGTCTGAACTGAAAACAGAAAAGAACTCCTTCAAGAATATGGGTATAGATTATGAAGAAAAAGCTTTCTATGATATTTTGAAAGCAGTTTCCAAGAAGTTTGAGTTTGAATATCCGGACGATAAAATGATTGAACTATCCAAGAGGATAAAGCTGATTGTTGATGATAAGTCACGCTATACCGATTGGTCTGCCCGTGATGATATTAAGGCAAACTTGCAAGTGGATTTGATATTGCTGCTTGATGAGTTCGGCTATCCGCCAGTAACCATTGATGATGTTTACAAGGAAGTTCTTGAGCAGGCAGAGAATTTCAAGAAATATGCGAATTAAAAACTGATTGTATCAGGAGTAATTTTCAGAAGATAGAACTTAGAAGAGAAAGGAATTGGGTTATGTCAAAATTAAATGTTGACCAAAAAACAATAAAAGATTTATTTCAGAGTAAAAAATCGGACTTTTTAATACCAGATTATCAAAGACCTTATGCTTGGGGCGAAGCTGAATGCAGAACGCTTTGGGACGATATATTTTCATTTGCTATTCCCGATGAAGGAAAGACAGAATTTGATAGTAATAGCGAGTATTTCCTCGGTCCGATTGTAACTTTTAGAAATGAGGATAAATTAGAGGTTATTGATGGACAGCAGAGATTGACAACTCTTATGTTGCTTTTAAGAGCGTTCTATTCTAAGTTCGGTCATATGCAGGACAAGGCTTCTATATCAACAAAGCAGAACATTGAAAAGTGTTTATGGAAAACTGATGAATTTGGCGAGCCTGATATGTCACAGCTCAAGATAGACTCTGAGGTTGCTACTGATAATGATAAGGAAGAATTTCTTGAAATATTAAGAACAGGAATTGTCAATAAAGAAATGAAAAGCAAATACGCTTGCAACTTCAGATTCTTCCAGAATAATATTGATGAATTTTTGTCCAAATACCCTACTTACTTTGCTTATTTACCTACCCGTATTATGAATAACTGTATTCTCCTTCCGATTGAAGCTGAGTCGCAGGATACAGCGTTGCGTATTTTTTCAACGCTTAATGATAGAGGAAAGCCGCTGTCTGATGCGGATATTTTTAAGGCACAGTTTTATAAGCATTTTTCTAAATTGGGTAAAAAAGAAGAATTTATTGCTCAATGGAAAAAGCTCGAAGAACTTTGTGAGAGAATATTCCATCCGATTTCTGGTACACCGATGGACGAATTGTTTACACGATATATGTATTTTGTCCGTGCAAAAATGGGGATTGTATCATCTACAACAGAAGCTTTAAGAAAATTTTATGAGAAAAATTCTTATGCCCTTTTGAAAGATACTAATACATTAACGGAATTGATTGTATTGGCTGAATTTTGGGAAGATGTTTCCAATCAAGATACCGAAAGATTTTCAAATAGAGTTTTGAAGCAATTTTTTGTATTGAACTATGCTCCGAACGGAATGTGGACATATTTTGTATCCGTATATTTTATGCAAAATAAAGATGATGAAGGTTTGCTTGATGATGAGAAGTTCTATACATTCTTGCAAAAGATAACTGGATTTATATGGACGTATGCTATTACAAATCCGGGTGTAAATGCACTTAGAACACCAGTGTATGCTGAGATGGTAAATATCGTAAATGATAAGCCTGTTGAATTTTCAAAATATAAGTTCGATGCAGATACTATAAGAAGTATGTTTGATAATTTCAGCTTCAATAATGCACGTCCAATTACAAAAGCAATGATAGCTTGGTGGGCATATCAGAATGATAAACAGCCACTACTTTCACTTGAAACTACTTTTGAGATTGAACATATTTATGCTCGGAATAGAAACGAGAAAGAAAATTCATTAACAGATGCTCGAAATGTAGAGTCATTGGGCAATAAAGCATTACTTGAGAAAAGAATCAACATTCGTGCTTCTGATTATCGTTTTGCTGATAAGAAGAAGTATTATGAGGGATTTACAAACAGTAAAGGTCAGGTGAAAGAGGGAACAGGTGTTGTTGAACTTCTTGACCTAACGGCTACATCGGCTGATTTTACCGAGAAAGATATTATTGACCGATATAAAAAGATGATTGATTGCTTTATCAATTACTTGCAGAAGAATGGCTTGCTAAAATAAGAGCATAGAATGCGAAAATATACTTTATTTGGAAAATAATAAAGCTGTTTATAAATTTAAGCCCGTATTATAAAAATGTGGATAACAAGGAATGAGGTGGAGAGTGTGATAAATCTAAAAAGTGAAGAAATTCGACATAAAAGTTGGGGCGTGGGAAATGTTATTGAGCAGACGGACACTTATATCAAGATAGAATTTTCTTCAGTTGGTATTAAGCCATTTCAATATCCTGAAGCATTTGAAAATTTCTTAAAGTGTTCGGATATCACAATTCATAATCAAATTCTCGCTGTTCTTGCTGACAAAAAGCAGCAGGAAGCTGAGAAAAGGCTTAAGTTACAAGAGGAAAGAGAAAAGGCAGTAAAACTACACGAGCATACCATAAAAAATGCTTCTGGCAGAAAGAAAACTTATCCGAAAGAAAACATTGCTTTTAAGTGTAATTTCTGTGATGGAGGAAACAAAGAAAATGGTATAGGGTATAAATGTGCCTGCTCAGACAACCTTATAAACTATAACATTGAAGTAGCTCAGCATAATTGGTGTTGTAGCGGAGATTGCCCTTGCAGTCAATATTATGATGGAATAATTAACAGAAAGGCTCTTGATAGATATGCCGAAGAAGATGGTTTTGTTTGCTATGAAAGTCAAATGCTTAGAAATTGGGCAGCGTTTGCAGGATTTGCTTTAACTAAAGAAAACAACCAAAGACCAATGAAACTAAATAAGGTTCAAGTCAACAGTTTAGCAATATTGACCACACGAGTTCCATACGCACCGGAGAAAGATAGATTTGTTTTTGGTGTATTCCTTGTTGATGAAGCTTATGAGGGAGATAATCGTGAAGAAGGATATGTTACAACATCTTCTAAGTACAAGCTGAGCCTATCGCTCGAAGAAGCAAAGAAAATTTTGTTTTGGAATTATTATCATAACGAAAATGCTCCGGAAAAGGCGGCTTGGGGACAAGGGTTGCACAGATACATTACAGATGTTCAGGCAGCTTGTATTCTTAGAGATATTGCACAGATTAAAGCGAATACTTCGGAGCAAAAATTGGCAATAGAATTTCTCGATTATTTTTGCAATATTAACGGACTTGATAAGGACGAGCTTCCGGAATTAGACGGAGCATTACAAAGATAAAAATCAAAATGGGGGGATGGAGATGAAAGATATAGATAGATACAGAGGTTGCTTGCTTGGTGGTGCAGCCGGCGACGCATTAGGTTATGCAGTTGAGTTTCTTGACGATGCTGCCATCTTCTCCCGTTATGGAGAAAAAGGAATTACAGAATACACTCTTAGAAACGGGGTGGCTGAAATATCCGACGATACACAAATGACACTTTTTACAGCTACCGGATTACTACTTGCTACAACACGAGGTATGACTCGTGGAATAATGGGAACATATCCGAGCTATATCAATTTTAGTTATAAAGATTGGTATAGAACTCAAACGGAGCGTTATCCATTGCCTGAAGAATATCATTATTCTTGGCTTGTAAATCTGCCTGAAATGTTTTCGTGCAGAGCACCAGGCAATACTTGCCTGTCAGCCATTGAAAATCCTGCCTATGGAACAATAGAAGAACCAATTAACCGAAGCAAAGGTTGTGGTGGTGTAATGCGAGTTGCACCGATTGGTCTTTATTTTGAGGGCAAGAGATATTCCCTAGACGAAATTGATAAAATTGGGGCAGAAACAGCAGCTCTAACGCACGGTCATTCACTTGGATATATTCCGGCAGCTGCGTTAGTCCACATTATTCATCTTATTGCACATAGCGATGAAATATCAATGTACGACGCTGTTGAAGATATGAAAAGAGCCATCGACCACCAATTTGAAAACGATAAGCACCTTGACGAACTTTTGAAGCTCATTGATAAAGCAATAGAACTATCCAAAGATGAGAATATAGATGATTTAGAAGCTATTAGAGAACTTGGTCAAGGTTGGGTGGCTGAGGAAACGCTTGCTATCTCAATTTATTGTTCATTGAAATACAGCAATGACTTTGATAAGGCTTTGATTGCTTCGGTAAATCATAGTGGAGATAGTGACTCTACGGGAGCAGTTACCGGAAACATTGTCGGAGCATATCTCGGATTAAAAGGCATTCCACAAAAGTATATAGAAAATCTTGAGCTGAAAGATGTCATACTTGATATTGCTGATGACCTATATAACGATTGTAAAATATCTGAATATGGCTCTTATCACGATAAAGTATGGGAGCAAAAATACATCTATAACGCTTATAGACCTAAAAATTGATTAGATATTTAATGCAAAGAAAATGTCCTAAAGGTCAAGGTGGAAAAAAATAGAAGTTCAAACAAAATCAGAAGGGAGCGTGGAATGATGGCAAAGCAAAAGACCTATATCGCAATCGACTTGAAATCATTCTACGCTTCTGTGGAATGTAAAGAACGAAATCGTGACCCTTTGACTACAAATCTTGTGGTTGCTGATAAAAGCAGGACAGAAAAAACAATTTGCCTTGCAGTATCTCCGTCGCTGAAAAGCTACGGAATACCCGGCAGACCACGATTGTTTGAAGTTGTCCAAAAGGTCAGGGAAGCAAACAATAAACGCAGATGGAAAGCACCAAACAGAACATTTAACGGTTCTTCCGATGATAAGGCAGAGCTGGACGTAAATCCTGCATTGGAGATAGATTATATCGTTGCTCCGCCCCGTATGGCATATTATATGGAGTATAGCACAAAGATTTATAATGTCTATCTCAAATATGTTGCACCGGAGGAGATATTCCCCTATTCCATCGACGAAGTGTTTATGGATGTGACCGATTATCTGCAAACATATCGTATGACTGCAAGAGAACTTGCTATGACGATGATACAGGATGTTCTGAAAACAACAGGCATAACAGCAACCGCAGGAATCGGAACGAATATGTATCTCTGCAAGATTGCAATGGATATTGTAGCAAAGCATATTGAACCGGATAAAAACGGTGTGCGTATTACTGAACTTGATGAAATGTCATACCGTGAGAAACTATGGAGTCATCGCCCGATAACCGATTTCTGGAGAGTCGGAAAAGGCTATGCAAAGAAGTTAGAGGAACACGGACTTTATACAATGGGCGACATCGCAAGATGCTCTATCGGAAAGCCGAATGAACTTTATAACGAGGAATTGCTGTACAAGCTGTTTGGTATCAATGCGGAACTGCTCATAGACCACGCTTGGGGATATGAGCCTTGCACAATGGAGCAGGTAAAAGCATATAAGCCGGAAACAAACAGCGTATCCTCCGGTCAGGTATTGCATTGCCCTTATGATTACGAAAAGGCAAGGTTGATTGTAAAAGAAATGACCGACCAAATGGTGCTTGATTTGGTAGATAAGGGACTTGTAACTGACCAACTCGTGTTGACAATCGGATATGATATCGAGAATTTAAGCAGTCCGAATTTAAGAAATCATTACAAGGGAGAAGTCACGATTGACCGATATGGACGCAAAGTTCCAAAACACGCACACGGAACAGCAAACCTTGAGAAAAAGACTTCCTCTACCCGGCTGATAACCAATGCAGTGATGGATTTGTATGACAGAATAGTTGATGAGCATTTGCTTGTACGAAGAATAACCATCACAGCAAATAAACTTGTAGATGAAAATTCTGTCAAGCAGGAAGATGAATACCAGCAACTTGACCTATTTACCGACTACGAAGCACAAAGGAAGAAGCAGGCAGAGGAAGAAGAAAAATTAGAACGAGAAAGGCGTATGCAAGAAGCAATGCTGAGTATCAAAAAGAAGTTTGGCAAGAATGCTGTGTTAAAAGGAATGAACCTTGAAGAAGGTGCAACCGCCAAAGACCGAAACGAGCAAATCGGCGGTCATAAGGCTTAAGCAAACAGTGATTTGGTGGAGAAGTGAATCTATGGAAAAACAAGAGTACATTGAAGAAGTAAATCTCATAAAAGAACAAAATGATACAGAGTTTGAAATTTACCCTATGGCGGTAGAAATAATACAGCCGACAATAAAGAATCTGTCTAAAAGGTATGTTTTTGCAAGAAGAAAGACAGATAAAGGGCAGATATACTATGGAATAAGCAGTTTTACGGATGTTGCTATATTAGATAAAAAGTTTAAAAATATATCAAATAAGACAATTAACGAAGATGTATGGCATCAACTTAAGGGATGTCTTGAAGTGAAGGCATTGGAGACTGAATTAATTACCAGGTTTCAAATAGAAGAGGTTATATCTAAAAAACCGGATAAACTCGGGCAGAAGATTGGGCAACTTATAGGTGAAATTCTGTGGTACAAAAAAGTGATTTATACAAATGGCATAGAATGGCGATATCTTTATATCAAAGAATACTCAGAGGAATTAATAAAAAGAATTATTGGGATAGTCAATAACAGAATTGATTTTGAAAAAAATCCAAAAAGAGAATTTAATTGGTGGGAAAGTTTTAAGAATATTGATTTTGAAATTGTTGATGAATGTATAACAGAAAATTGTATAGAAAATTGGGATGGCTTTATTGCGAAAATTCACAAAATAAACTGGGAATAAATTTACAATTTGTAGAATTCAAGAATTTAATATGAATTGAAATTTGCGTGGAGGAAAAGGTTGAAAGAGTTATTAAAAGAAACCCATATGCTAGATTTTAATGATTCCAGAATTCAATCATTAATAGAGAATAGAGGCTGGAAGAATCTGGAGCAGTTTGAATGCATTAAAGCCATATATTTATACGTTAGGGATGAGATTTTATTCGGCTACAATATTGATGACAGCATATCTGCATCCAAAGTTTTAAGTGATGGATATGGTCAATGTAATACAAAAGGTACTTTATTTATGGCGTTGCTTAGGGCATGTAAAATACCATGTAGGGTGCATGGGTTTACAATAGATAAGCAATTGCAAAAAGGAGCAATGACAGGAATTGTTTATAAAAATGCTCCGCAGAATGTTTTTCATAGTTGGGTTGAAGTGTACTTAGATGATACATGGTATGAACTTGAAGCATTTATTTTAGATAAGAAATATTTGAATAAGCTGCAAAAAATAAATAGCCAATGTTCTGGTGCATTTTGTGGTTATGGTGTGGCGGTAAAAGATTTTCAGAATCCAGTGATTGATTTTGAAAGAAATAATACTTATATACAAAGTGAAGGAATCAATCAAGATTTTGGAATATATAATTCACCAGATGAGTTACTTACAGAGCATCATCAAGAAATGTCGATAGTAAAAGCATTTGCATACCGTCATTTCGGCAGGCATCTCATGAATAAAAATGTTAAGAGAATCAGAGCTGCGAAAGTTTAAAAAATAATGCTTAGTGGCAAAATCCAGTTTGTCGAGTAAAGGAGGTGCTGCAATAGATGGACAACCATTCTTATGATGATATAATCAATCTTCCACATCCGACATCAAGGAACCATCCTCGTATGTCGCTTCACGACAGAGCAGCACAGTTTGCTCCTTTTGCGGCACTAACAGGACACGATGCAGCTATTAAGGAAACTGCAAGGTTAACGGATGAACGGTTAGAGTTGAGCGATGAGGTCATTATGAAATTGAATGACCAGTTAAATATGATAAGAGATAATATTGGTACAGAACAGGAAGTGACAATAACTTATTTTGTGCCTGATGATAAAAAATCCGGAGGAGCATATCTCACGCATTCCGGCATAGTGAAAAAGATTGATGAATTTGAACGCAAACTAATTATGCAGGATGAAACAGTAATCCCGACTGAACAAATCAGCGAGATGCAGGGAGAAATGTTCAAAGGACTATATGAGTAATAACTTGGAAAGGGCAAACAATGGAAACAAAGCCAAGAATATTATACTTAAAGAAAATATTAGAGGAACGAACGGACGAGGAACATCCACTTTCGACGACGCAGCTAATCAATATATTGGCTGATGAATACGGGATTTCAGCACATAGAACGACCGTTTCAAAAGATATTGCCGCACTTCAGGAGTTTGGTGTAGATATAGTGGTCATTCATTCCACCCAGAGCAAATACTTTGTGGCAAGCAGAAAATTTGAATTGCCGGAACTAAAACTGTTGATAGATGCAGTGGAGTCATCGAAGTTCATTACAAAGAAGAAAAGCGAAACTCTGATTGAGAAGATACATACGATGACCAGTCCAGGGCAGGTGGCAAAGCTGAAGCGTAATAACTATGTGGTCAATCGCATTAAGCCGGATAATGAGCAGATATATTACATTATTGACGCTATAAATGACGCCATCAACGCAGGTAAACAGATTTCTTTCCAGTATTACGATTATACCGGATTAAAGAAAAAGGTTCTGAAGAATAAGGGCGAGATTTATAAGCTGAGTCCGTATAAACTTCTCTGGTGTGGGGACTATTATTATGTTCTCGGATATTCTGAGAAGAAAAACAAGGTTATCAATTTCAGGGTAGACCGTATTGCTTTCAAGCCGGAGATACTGGATAAGGATATTATTCCTATGCCTGATGATTTTGATATTGAAAATTACACAAAAGAAGTATTTTTTATGTTCTCAGGCGAGAAAGTTCTTGTGGATTTAAGATGTGATAACAGCTTGATGAAAACAATGGTTGACCGTTTCGGAGAAGATGTGACAACCCTTGCGTATGATATGACTTCTTTCAGAGTACAGACCGAAGTATCAGCCAGTCCTACCTTTTTCGGTTGGGTGTTTGGCTTTAATGGAAAAGTACAGATACTTGCACCGGAAAGTGTGAAAGAACAGTACAGACAGATGATTGCAAAAGCCGATGAGGATATGCAAGAGAGTGAGTAGTGATTCGTAAATGATTTAGAATTTGTGTGAAAAATCAATTATTATGAATATGAAAATGATATGTTTTTAAATTGTGCAGACGGTCTGCACAATTAGGAAGGAGTCAATATGCTTACACCGTCAAATCAATATTTGCAGGCAGTAGAAGAAATAAATGATTATGTCAATCAGGCTAAATGCAGAGCTTCTGTCAGTGTAAATAGTGAGATAATGAAAACAAATATATTTATTGGAAATGTTATTATCCGCAATTCTGAGTGGGGAAATAAATTTGTGGAAAATCTGTCTAAGGATATGAAGATGAGATTTCCAAGTGCAAAAGGTTATTCTGTCAGAAATTTAAAATATATGAAGAAATTTGCACAGATTTTTACGGAAGATGATGTAGATGAGTACGGATTGGGAAGAATTACTTGGAGTCATCATCAGATATTGATGAGTAAAGTGTCAAATCGAGAAGAATATATATGGTATCTGGAAAAAACTTTGGAACATAAGTGGTCAGTTGATGATTTGACTTCCCAAGTTAAGAGTCAATTATATGAGCGACAGGCGGTTGCTAACAAAATATCAAATTTTGAAAGACGATTACCGGCTGAACAAAAGGATATGGTAGTAAGCACAATGAAAGACCCATATATGTTTGATTTCATCAATTATACGGAAGAAATGTTGGAAACAGATATAGAAAATGAACTTGTAAAAAATGTTACTTCTCTACTGATGGAATTAGGCACTGGTTTTGCTTTTATGGGACAGCAGTATCATCTTGAAGTTGGAGGAAAAGATTTTTATATAGACCTTCTGTTTTATAACACAAAGCTTAGATGTTATGTAGCAATAGACCTTAAAACTGGCGAGTTTAAGCCAGAACAGGCAGGAAAGATGAATTTTTATTTATCTGCTTTAGACGATTTAGTGAAAGCTCCAGAGGATAATCCATCAGTGGGACTTATTTTGTGCAGAGATGAAAATAGAACAATTGCAGAGTATGCATTGAGAGATATGTCAAAACCGATTGGTGTCAGTGAATATCACTTATGCACGGATTTACCGTTAGATTTGAAAAATGCATTACCTGCCGTAGAAGATATTAGAAGTAGAATTGATATGAAAAAGTAATTTGTGCAGACCGTCTGCACAAATTGCAAATTTAAATTGCATTGAACAAAAAGCCTTTATGGGCGGAAATTTTCAATGGAATAAAAATGACAGATATGTTGTATCAGTGTTATTGGCTGAAGGATAATACATAGTAAAAGTGTTCTTGAAGATTTTGGACTCGCCCTGAGAGGGGAGGGTGCGGACATTTTCTTGGACAGGTTAAACAGCCAATCCAAGTCTACGTCTGTACTCCATAGGACTCATGTATCCTAATGGAGTATTAATAAGGTATTGTGTCCAAATTGAGAGTTTGTTTTGGGGAATGCTTGAAGCTGACGGGATATTCTTGTTTAAATTGTCGTTGTATGTTATAAATAAATCACAAGTATAACAACACGTGACAAGGAGAAAACCAACATGTACGATTATTTAATAGTAGGCGCCGGTCTCTACGGTGCCGTATTCGCCCATGAGGCGAAGAAAGCGGGCAAGAAGGTTCTGGTGATTGACCGCCGCCCGAATATTGCAGGAAATGTGTATACAGAGCCGATGGAGGGCATCCAGGTTCACAAGTATGGCGCGCATATTTTCCATACGAATAATAAAGAGGTCTGGAGTTATGTGAACCAGTTCGCGGAGTTTAACCGTTTTACGAACTCTCCGGTGGCGAATTACCACGGCGAGCTGTATTCCCTGCCGTTTAATATGTACACCTTCAACAAGATGTGGGGTGTCGTGACTCCGCAGGAGGCAGCGGCGAAGATCGAGGAACAGCGCAAGGCAGCAGGCATCACCGAGCCGAAGAACCTGGAAGAGCAGGCAATCAGCCTGGTTGGAAAAGATATTTACGAGATTCTGGTCAAGGGGTACACTGAGAAGCAGTGGGGAAGGCGTGCGACAGAGCTGCCGCCGGAGATCATTAAGAGACTGCCGGTCCGCCTGACTTATGATAACAATTATTTTAATGACCTTTATCAGGGGATTCCGATGGGAGGCTACACGCAGATCATTGAGAAGATGCTGGAAGGCGCGGAGGTCCGTTTGAATGTGGATTATCTGAAAGAAAAAGAAAATCTTCGCCCACTCGGTAAAAAAGTAGTGTATACTGGACCTGTAGATGCATATTTTGACTATTGTTTTGGTGAATTAGAATATCGTACGGTCCGTTTTGAGACAGAGATTCTGGATACAGACAATTATCAGGGAAATGCGGTGGTCAATTATACAGAGTATGAAGTTCCATATACAAGAATCATTGAGCATAAGCATTTTGAATTTGGAACCCAGGAGAAGACCGTTATTTCCAGAGAGTATCCGGTGACATGGAAGAAAGGGGACGAACCTTATTATCCGGTCAATGATGAGAAGAATACAGCACTTTATGCAAAATACAAAGAGCTGGCAGAGAAGGAAGAGAACGTAATCTTTGGAGGGCGTCTGGGACTTTACCGTTATATGGATATGCATCATGTGGTGGATGCGGCGTTACAGGCTGTAAGAGAAGAAATGAAATAAATGATAACGAGGTTAGAAACCGGGTATCATCAAAGGAAGATAATGAATGTAAAGAAGGAGAAAGTATTATGAAATGGAAGCAGTTTCGTTTAAAAACAACGACACAGGCGGAGGATATTGTGAGCAGTATGCTGGCAGATCTTGGAATTG
>ERZ773221.2041-NODE-2041-length-16662-cov-2.819835_pt1 | contig 16662 bp, 26 predicted proteins | sample MGYA00580994_ERZ773221 | MGnify/ENA primary metagenome ERZ773221 (study PRJEB29015, sample SAMEA2737758) | human gut metagenome | biome: human gut; feature: human-associated habitat; material: faeces | place: China | collected 2012 ... | reverse complement strand
AAAGTTTTCTCTGGCATCTGGAACAGCATCGTTATTATTGCCGAGAGCGCCATCAATGCCGTCATTAAAGGCTTGAACTGGCTGATTAGTAAAATCAATACGATCAAGTTTACTGTTCCGAGTTGGGTTCCCGGTGTCGGCGGCAAAAGCATCGGCGGGCATATTTCTTCGCTCTCTGAGGTTCGTTTGCCGCGTTTGGCGACCGGTGCAGTTATTCCCCCCAACAAAGAATTTCTTGCCGTGCTGGGCGACCAGAAAAGCGGGACGAACATTGAAACGCCGCTTGCAACGATGGTTGACGCATTTAAGCAGGCTATGGCGGAATCCGGCGGCGGAACAACCACGGTCGTGGTGCAGCTCGACGGTAAGGAAATCGCACGCAGCACCGTGAAGAATATCAACAACATGACGCGCGCGGCGGGTAAGCCCGTGCTGCTGTACTAAGGAGGGAAAACATGGAAGTCCTTATTATCAACGGCACGGATTACTCGTCCGCAATCGCAACGAAAGGGTACGGGTGGAGCAGAAACGACCTTGACAGCGACAAGACCACCCGTACCAAAGATGGCAAGATGCGGCGCGACAAGATCACCACAAAACGGAAACTGAGCTATACAACGCGCTCCGTTAAACGCGAGGTGCTGGCAAAACTTGATGATGATCTCAATAAAACCACCTGTACCGTTCAATACCTCGACCTGCACGGCGTGAGAACCAGCACGTTTTATTGCTCGTCGATGGAATGCACGCTTGAAGAAGCGGCAGACGATAACGAGGTGTGGGGCGGCGCGACGTTTAATTTGATCGAGGTGTAACATGGGGCAGACAACAAGTGCGCTGTGGCATGATTTGCTCCACAAGCCCGGGACGGAGCGCGAATTCAAATTTGTCATCAACGACGTAGAGTACGGAAAAGATGCAGAAGTTTCCCACTCCGTTGAATCGCAGTTGTTTGAGGAGTTCGGGATTGGCAATGCCTGTTGCGCGACGTTAAAACTTGCAGTCATTGCAGACAATATCCCGCGCGCCGCGACGATCAAGCGCTATCTCAGGCTGGTAAACGGCTCTCAGGTGACCGCGTGGATTTCAAAGGGCGTGTTTTTTACCAACAAGCGCTCTCGCGACGGCGATTATTGGGAGGTCGAAGCATATGACGCAATGCGTAAAGCGGACGTTGTGTGGGAACCAGACCAGTCGCTTAACTTCCCGATGACTATGCCTGACGCTGTAAATATTTTTTGCCAGTTGATGAGCGTGGAGCTGGACAGCCGCACAGTGCTCAACAACTCATATACCATCGACTATCCTGCAAACGACTACACTATCCGCAATGAGCTATGTTTTATCGCAGCGGCGCACGGCGGGAACTGGATTATTACCGATGCAGGAAAACTATTGCTTATCCCGCTGTTGTCCATGCCTGCTGAGACGAACTATCTTATTACAGAAGCGGGCAACGCTATCACATTTGGAGGGGTGAGAATCCTTGTCTGAAAAATATTACGTCGGCGGAGACGTTACAAGCTTTGCCGACAATGGCAAGTACAAGCCTATCTCCCGTGTGACGCTGCTTGTGGATGACGAGAACAGCTTGACGGCTGGCGATGATACCGGCATGGAGATCACTGCAAGTTGCCCTCACGCAACACAAGCGATGGTAAACGCCTTGCTGCAACGAATGAAAGGGTATCGATATCAGGCATACGAAGCTGGCGCGGCTAACATCGACCCCGCCGCGGAGCTTGGCGACGGCGTGAATGTCGGAGGGGTCTATTCTCCGCTTTCTCGCATTGCTGATAACGGGCGAGGGTACGCAGATATTGCCTCCCCTGGTGAGTTGGAGATGGATGACGAATATCCATCCGGAGGTTATATCAAACAGGAATTTGACCGAAAGATTGCTCAAACTCGTTCCATCATCACCAAGACGAGCGAGGAGATCATGCTCAAGGTCGAGGGGATCGACGGCAAGTACACCGAGGTCAAGACCACGCTGGACGGCCTGACGGTGACGGACGCGAGCGGCACGACCAAGATCAACGGCAGCAGCATCAAGACGGACAATCTGTACGTTGCTGCGGCAAATATCAAGGGTACGCTGACGGCTGACCAAATCCAGACCGGCAGCATCCGCGTCGGCGATCTCAAGGACGGCTCGAACTACGCAACGAAAACCTATGTCGACAACAACGCAGGCCTAAGCGCAAGCGAGGTCGATAGAGCTATCGAAACGTATATCGACGAGACGAGCATTACGGCGGAAAAGCTGCGCGGGCGCACAGTCGAATTGTTGGCAAGCAGCAATCAATCTATCGGCAGTATCGAGCTTGCTTACACAACGACCGGCTACGGCATTGCCATCAATACGACATATGGCGGCATTCAGCTCAATTCCGGAGGCAAGATTTATCTTTCTGCCTATGACGGCGCATTTATTACGCTAAGTGATGTTGTATCCCTCGGCGGCGGGCCGCTGCTGGTAGGTTCGAAAATGTACGGCTCAAAGCTCCCAAGCAACCCACAGTACGGTCAACTGTTCTTCCTTTTGCAGTGAGGTGACACATGGCACGATTTTACTGCACGCTCTCACCGGTGGATGGAGACGGAACGATGCTCGAAGTCTATGCCAAATTCACGGGAGGCGCAGATGATTACAGCTATAAGCGCTCTATTGACGTGCGCGTCATCGGCGTTGGAACATTTGAGTTTACGTCAGCGGAAACGGGCGGCGGCACGAGTACGTTTTCGGGCTATATCACAGGGCTTTCCCCCGGCGAGCAGTACGAGTGGGTCTGCAATCTCTTCTATTGGAACGGCGATTGGACAGTCTCCGATTACAGCGATGAGGGCACAGCCACGACGTACAGCGACAGCTCAAGCACTGCCGTATACATCAACAATCAAGCATACACCCCATACATTTACACCAACGGCTGGGACGCATACGACGCATACGTCTATACCGGCAGTTGGAACGTATCAGGATAGGAGTGATAATGATGGACAAAAACAAACTGCGGGAGCAGATCAACAGTGCATATGCCATGATTACCGGCATCTATGTTAAGGGCAGCGAGGCTAAGCGCATGGCAATGGCGATGCAGAACCTCGAAAATGCCTTTGCCGAGTTGGACAAGCCGGACGAGCCGCCCGCCAAAGAGGGCAAGACAAATCCCGAGAAGGAAAGCGAGGTAACTGATGGCTGATAAAGCAATTTCCGACCTCACCCAAGCGTTACAAATCACAGGAGAAGACCTTTTCGTCTTGCAGCAGAACGGCGAGGCGAAGAAGCTCAAGGGCAGTCAGGTCGTGCAGTACGCCAAGGACGCTGTTGCGGCAGAAGTGCAGGGCGTAAAGGAATATGCCGACAACGCCAAGGCATCGGCTGACGCGGCGGCTGCATCGGCTGAAAAGGCCGCGGGCGCCGCACAGGGCATTGACGATAAGGTTGCTGCGGCGGATGCGTCGGCAAAGGCGGCGGCGTCCTCTGCGTCGGCTGCTGCTGCATCTGCGGCTGGCGTCGACGAGAAGGTGCAGGCCGCGCAGACGGCGGCGGACAATGCTGCCAAGTCTGAGACGGCGGCAAAGGGCGCACAGACCGGCGCCGCCAACGCGCAGAAAGCGGCGGAGAGTGCGCAGACCGGAGCACAGACCGCAAAGACGGCGGCGGAATCGGCACAGGAAGCCGCTGAGAGCGCAAAGAACGCGGCGGCGGATAGTTCGACCTCTGCGGGGCAGAAAGCCACACAGGCCGCTCAGAGCGCCGAGGACGCTGCTTCTGCCAAGTCTGCGGCGGAGACGGCAAAGACCGATGCACAAGCGGCGCGCGATGCCATCGTCAACATGATCGTCGAGGCGGTCACGCTTGAGACGGGCGAGCCCGCGACGGTGAGCAAATTCCTTGTGGACAACGTCTATAAGCTCGTCTTCGGCCTTCCGCGCGGCGGCACGGGCGCTATCGGCCCGCAGGGTGCACCCGGCAACGGCATTTCCGGCATCGCGCTCAAGAGCGGCACACACGCCCCCGGCACGAGCGACGTATATACCATCACCCTGACAGACGGCACGACGTTTGACTTCGAGGTCTATAACGGTGCGAACGGTCAAGGCGCTGGCGATATGCTCGCAAGCGTCTACGACCCGCGGGGCAAGCGGACGGACATCTACAAATACGTTGATGACGAGATTGGTAAGATTCCCACGCCGGATGTGTCCGCGCAAATCAAAGCACACAACGAGAGCGAGACGGCACACCCTGACATTCGCGCTAAAATCCCCACAAAGACCTCCCAACTCACCAACGACAGCGGCTATCTGACGCAGCATCAGGACATTTCCGGCAAGCTGGACAAGACCGGCGACGGTAGTAACGTCACAGCGGCGTTCACTGCGGCGAGCACCCGTGCAAACATCGCAACCGGCGAGAAACTGTCGGTACTGCTTGGTAAGATTGCCAAGTGGTTAGGCGACCTCAAAGCTCTTGCATTCAAAGACAAAGTTGCTAAGACTGACCTTGCAGACGACGTGCAGACGAGTTTGGGCAAGGCTGACAGCGCGTTGCAGAGCGTGAGTAAGAGCGACGTCGGCCTTGGCAACGTTGCAAATGAGAGACAGTACTCTTCCGCAAATCCACCGCCGTATCCCGTCACATCGGTCAACGGCAAGACGGGCGCGGTAACGATTGCCAGCGCACCGAGCACCACCGCTCTCCTCAAGGGCAACGGCTCGGGCGGCATTGTGGCAGCGACGCGCGGAAGCGACTACATCGCAAGCGGCAACATCGTCAAGCAGACGCTGGTGAACGTTGAGACCACGCCGACCGAGAACTATGCCATCAACTGGGTGTACGGCTAAGGAGGGACGAAGATGGCAAATGTAAAACTCGGCACCAAGGCCGTCGGCAGCATCGTCAAGCTGAAAGTCGGCGGTGCGGCAAAAGAGTTCATCGTCGTCCATCAGGGCTTGCCGAGCAGCATGTATGACGCAAGCTGCAACGGCACTTGGCTGCTGATGAAGGACATCTACGAGAACCGTCAGTGGCACAACTCCGATGTAAACAAGTACGAAACCAGCGATATCAACACTTACCTTAACGGACCATTCTTCAACCTATTCGACAGCAATATCCAAGGCATTATCAAGCAGGTCAAGATCCCGTACCGTAAGAACGGCGGTTCTGGCGGCGTTGACCAGAGCGGCGTGAACGGTCTGTCCGCGAAGATATTCCTGCTGTCCGGCTACGAAGTAGGCTGGACGACCAGCGACAACTCGTTTTTCCCGCAGGATGGCGCGAAGCTGGACTACTTTGAGTCTGGGACCGACACGTCCGCCAACAACAAACGTATTGCGTACCTGAACGGCTCGGCCGCCTACTGGTGGCTCCGCTCTCCAAGCACCAACACCACCAACGCCGTGTGGCGCGTCCTCTCCAGCGGCAACTACCGCAGCCTCGGCCCACCCAGCTCGATCGGTATCCGCCCCGCTTTGGTTCTTCCCTCTGACGCCCTCGTCGACGACAGCGGCAACGTCACGCCGCCAGTTGACCTCACCGCACACAAGACCCTCATCAACGGCACGGCCTACACCGTGAAGGGCGGCAAGTGCATGGTAAACGGCACGGTGTACAACATTCTCAAGGGCAGGACGCTTATTGATGGCACGGGGTATGACATTACGTTTAAGCCGAGCTACGACCCCGTATTTGCCAACAACACGTGGGAGCAAATTATCGAGGCATGCCACAATAACGCAGTGCCGAACACGTGGAAGGTAGCAGACCAGAAGTCCATGACCATCGGCGGCGAGGACTATCTAATCGACATCATCGGAAAAAATCATGATGATTATGCCGATGGGTCGGGAAAAGCTCCGCTGACGTTCCAACTGCATGATTGCTATAAACTAAAGAAGGCAATGCACAATACTACTACCAACTCAAAAGGCTGGTCTAGGTGTGACATGCGGGAAACAAACCTACCTATCATTTTGAAACAGATACCAACGGAGGTACAGAGCGGCATCCGAGAAGTGAACAAGCTAACCTCGGAAAGCCGTACCATCGTCACCACGGCAGATAAGCTATTCTTACTGAGTGAGATTGAGATTTTTGGTAGCGATACGAATTCCGGCAAAGGCGAGGGCATGCAGTACGACTACTACAAAGCTGGCAACAGCAAGGTGAAGAACTACATCGATAGCGCGATCGAGTGGTGGGAGCGTTCTCCGTATAACGGTAATAACTGGTTTTACTGTTGTGTTAATTATAAAGGCGCATCCACATCCAGAGTCGCAAATGCTGTTTCTGGTGTGCCCTTTGCTTTTTGCTTTTAATTTACAAGGAGGTTTACTCTATGGCAACTTACATCAAAGTCAACAACACCGAATACCTCGCGGAGATCAACGGCAACCCCAAAGACCGCACGTGGGGCGAGCGCGACACCAAGTCCATCACACTCACGATGACCACCGCCGAGGTCGTGGCGCTGCTGCCCTCGGGTACGCCGTGGAGCATCGTGCTGCGCGAGACGGTGGACAAGCTGGACAACGACGGCAATCCAACGGGCGAGACCGAAGAAGTCGTCAACGAGTGGGACAACAGCGCGTACAGCCTGAGCGGGGCCATCACTGACCACCGCGACGGCACGGTCAGTATCAAGATGGGCAAGCCTACGGAAACCGAAAGCGCTAAAGCGACCGTCACCGCCCTTGCGGGTGAGCCGGTCACATACGCCCGCGCGGTGAAGCTGCGCCCCATCATCGAGCAGGCGGCGGTCAGCCTGAGCGACGGCGAGGCGGCAAGCGTGCCGGAACTCATCACGGCATGGACGTACCCCGTTTCTTTCGCCGAGGGTGACCGCAGAAGCCACGGAGGCAAGGTGTACAAGTGCCGTCAGGCGCATACCTCGCAGGCCGACTGGACGCCGGACAAGACGCCCGCGCTTTGGGCGGTCATCGACGCCGAGCACGCAGGCACGCAGGACGACCCCATCCCCGCAGCGCGCGGCATGGAGTACGAATACGGCAAGTACTACCTCGACGGCGAGGACGGCAAGGTGTACCTCTGCGAGCGCACGGGCGAGCAGGCAGGCGGCAAGATCACGCTGCAATATCTGCCGCACGAGCTGGTGGGGAATTATTTCAAGGCGGTGTAATACGCCGCAGAAAGGGAGCGGGATATGGATAATGCAAAGCACTACGATGACGCGGCAATCGCACTGATTGAATCGAGGTGCAAGAGCAATACGCACCGAATCAACGAGCTGACGGAACATCAGGTGGCGCTTGACAGGCTGGTAACGTCGGTCGAGGTCTTGGCCACAAAACAAGAGACCGTGGAAGGCGACGTCAAGGAGATCAAGGAGGACGTGAAGACCATCACGGGGAAAGCCGGGAAACGGTGGGACAGCATCGTGGACAAGCTGCTTGCAGCGCTGGTCGGTGCGTTTGTGGCGTGGATCATCGCGGGAGGAATGGCATGAAGAAACTCCGAAAGCGGGACAAGTATCTCATCGCAGCGGTGGTGAATCTCTGCTGGTACTGCGTCGCGGCACTTGTACTGACGGCCTTTGACAAGGCCGTGCCGGACAGCCTGACGGTGGCATGGTTCGCCGCATGGACGGCGGAGCTTGCGCTGCTGGCTGGTATCAAAATCAAGGGAAAGGACGAATAACATGAACGAAAGAATGAAGGCTATGCTAAGCCAACCGATGGCAGGGAAAACCGATGAGGAAATCGTTGCTACACGCGAGAAAGCTATCGCGGCGCTGGAAGCACGCGGCTATGGAATTGTCAACACGCTTTTTACCGACGAATGGTATAGCAAGGAGAATATGACCGAACGCGGGGTGGTGCAAATCCCTCTGTGCTTCTTGGCGAAGTCTCTGGAAAACATGAGCCTGTGTCACGCTGCTTATTTCTGCCACGGCTGGGAGAAAGCCCGTGGTTGCCGCATCGAACACGAAGTCGCCTGCGCCTACGGGCTAACCGTAATCTACGAGGACGGCTACAATGTTTTAGACAAAGGAAAGGACGAATGACATGAACGAAAGAATTCTTAAGCGTATCGCAAACCTGATGAGCGTCAAGAGCATCGTAACGCTGGTGCTGACGGGCGTTTTCGCTTACATGGCCGTGACGGGCAATATCTCGCAGGACTTTATGACGATCTATGCGGTTATCATCGCGTTTTACTTCGGCACGCAGAGCCAGAAGGTGCAAGACGCGGTGGGAGGTGAAGACAATGGCGCGGGCAACTGACATTCTCGCCATCGCACGCAAGGAGATCGGCACGGTGGAGCAGCCGGGCAACCGCCAGAAGTATGGCAAGGCCTACGGCGTGGACGGCGTGTACTGGTGTATGCAATTTGTATGGTGGTGCTTCCAGCAGGTGGATAAGCGGCTCTTCTACGGCGGCGGGAAGACCGCGAGCTGCGGCGAGCTGATGAACTACGCGAAAGCGCACGGTCAGTGGGTCACAAAGGGCTATCAACCGGGCGACGTGCTGATCTACGACTTTCCCAACACGAAGGTCAAGACCGACCATACGGGCATCTGCGAGAGCGTGAGCGGGCAATACGTGACGGCCATCGAGGGCAACACATCAAGCGGCGCTGCGGGCAGCCAGTCCAACGGCGACGGGGTATATCGCCGCAAGCGCAAGCTTTCGCTCGTGGTGGGCGCATATCGCCCGAAGTATGAGGCGAGCTATCGCGAAGTGCTCAAAAAGCGCGCGGGGCTGCTTGATCCGACGCTCGACTACCTCGCGGCGTATAAGTACGGCAATGACCTGATTCGCAAGCTCGCGACAATGAAATAAATGTGCCCGAATCGGGCACGGAAAGGAAAACGGGCGGGAGGCCTGCAATGTCTCCCCTCGCGTGAGCGCTCTGCAAGCCCCGGTGCACAGCATGGACAAGCAGCACCGAGCGATCCGCGCGCAATTATCCTCTATGGCCCCCAAGCGAGCCGTGGCGTATATCTTATCGTTTGAGCTGCCGCCCGATGAGGCGTACTGCCTTATTGAATGCGACGTGCGGCGCAAGAGCTACGCGCAAGTGTGTGCAGCGCTGCACCTGTCGCCGGAGGCCGTCAACCGCTGCCGCAGGCGGGCATATCAAAAAATAGCAGACGGACAAAGAGAGCACCGAGGTTAATCGGTGCTCTCTTTTGTTCTTTATTGGAGTTTTGCATCATACAGCAGGCTTATTGTACAGACCAACGGCCTGTGCGAGCAACAACCGCAGATAGTCGGGGCAGTGCCTTGCACCGGACTCCCAATCCTCGATAGATCGGCGAGGGATGCAAAAGCGAGCTGCAAATTTAGCCTGCGACAGACCTGTATATTGGCGGATATCGCAGATCGTCAGGTGAGCAACATTCCAAATATTACCGATCTCGGCAATACGCTCCTCCGAAATATCTTGATTATCGTCGTCCCAAATGGAGCTAAGAGCCCAATCGGAGACAAATGCTTCGCGGGACGCGCCATCATTCGAGAGCGCGTCTGAAAAGATGCTGTAAAACTGCTTGTCGGTCATGGTAAACTCCTCCTTTAATTCAGCTCCTCGACAAAAACGAACATGTCTTCGTCGCGGACGAGATCGCCGTTTTCGTCGTACTTGCCGCAAGCACCGTCTTCGTTTGCTTTGTTCGCGGTCTCGATGCAGTAATCCACATCCTCGACTGTGTATGTATCGGTCTCTTCGTCGTACGGGAGGGAGCCTGCGTTGAAGTAATCGGCGCTCCAATCAGGGTCATAACCGGAACCGTTCCAGCGCTGAATCTTGATCTCCACGGTCCTCTTTCCATCGGTAAGCTTCATTTTTATATCCTCCTGGGCTGTTGCCCTCTTTTGTTTACATGCTTATATTACCACGCATTGCGTGGTATGTCAAGGGCTTTTTTGAAATATTTTTTGACCAAATAATGACCAAACAATGACCATTTGCGGAGCGCGATCCACGGTATGATTGAGGCGACAAAAGGAGGTGCGGCGATGTACGACCGACTTTTAGCTTTGGGATTTACCGAGCAGATGGCAATGGACATTTTGACGCTGTTTCCCGACCCTGACGAGCTGCGCACTTACGTCTATTTCGCGGAGCTTTTCCATGTATAGCTACTTTAACCCAAATCCCGCTGGGCGTAATGTGTCCGACTGCACCGTGCGCGCGATCTGCAAGGCGACGGGGAAGGACTGGGGAAAGGTGTATTTGTCCCTCTGCATACAGGGCTACCTTGACGGCGATTTACCCAACGCAAACGCTTGTTGGGGCGCTTATCTGCGGTCTTTGGGCTACCGTCGCTACATCATGCCGGATACCTGCCCCGACTGCTACACCGTCGGTAAGTTCGCCGATGATCACCCGCGCGGGACGTATATTCTCGCGCTCTCCGGTCATGTCGTGTGCGTGCAAGACGGCGTGATCTATGACAGTTGGAACAGCGAGAACGAAATCCCGCTTTATTACTGGGTCAAAGAAACGGAGGAATGAACATGGCATATCCCTATTTCAATCCCTATTATCCGCAGCCGATTCCGGACAACCTCATGCAGATGCGGCAGCAACAGATGATGCAGCCCATGCAGCAGCCTATGTCGCAGCCAGTGCAGCAGAACCCCATCGCGCAGGGCGGCGTGCAGTGGGTCAATGGCGAGCAGGAGGCAAGGGGCTATCTGATCGCGCCTAACTCTGCCGTGGCGCTGTGGGATTCCGGCGCGCCGACGGTATACCTCAAGCAGTCCGACGCAAGCGGCAAGCCGACGCTCAAGATTTATGACCTCGTAGAACGCGCAGAAACTCCCCGTACAGCGCCACAGGAAAAGGGCGAATTTGTCACCCGTAAGGAGTTTGACGCGCTGGCGGCGCTTGTGGGCGAATTGAAGGGCAAAAAGAAGCGCAAGGAGGAAGACGACGATGAATAATCCCTTTTTCGGTGCGCTCGGCGGCGGACAGATGCCGGGGCCGATGTGGGATCTGATGCAGCTCAAGCAAAAATTCCAGCAGTTTCAAAGTGGCTTTCAGGGGGACCCCAAAGAAGAAGTCAATAAACTTCTACAATCTGGCGCTATGAGCCAACAAGAGTTGAACCATCTCCAATCTATGGCAAAGCAGTTTGGACCCTTATTTCATTGATCTTATCGTGGCCACGATTTGATAAATAAAATTTTGAAAGGAGAGATAATATGTCTCTTTCTGACGGCGCTCCCATGATGACCATGCCGGTCGCGCCCGCGAACAACTACGGCGGAGGTATGGGCATGTGGGGCGAAAACTGGATCTGGATTATCGTTCTTTTCCTCTTCGGCTGGGGCCGCAACGGCTGGGGCAATAACGCTGGCAATTCCGGCGGCGTGGTCGACGGCTATGTGCTGACCTCTGATTTTGCCAATGTCGAGCGCAAGATCGACAGTGTAAACGACGGCCTTTGCAACGGGTTTTACCAGCAGGCGCAGCTTGCCAACGGCACCAATATGGCGATGGCAAACGGCTTTGCACAGGCCGAGCTGTCCCGTAGCAACCAGCAGGCGGCGCTGATGCAGCAGCTCAACGCCATGCAGATGCAGGCCGCGAATTGCTGCTGCGAGAACCGTGCCGCGATCGCGCAAGTGCGCTACGACATGGCTGCGCAGGCGTGCGACACGCGCAACACCGTGCAGAACGCGACGCGCGACATCATCGACAACGCCAACAGCAACAGCCGCGCGATCCTCGACTTCCTGACGCAGAGCAAGTTGCAGGATCTCCAGAGCGAGAACCAGGGCTTGAAGCTGGCCGCGTCTCAGGCGGCACAGAACAGCTATCTGGTCTCGCAGCTGCGCCCCTCTCCCATTCCGGCCTACACGGTGCAGAACCCCTATTGCTGCAACCAGTTTGCCGGTTGCGGCTGCTGACAACTGCATAGCATAGCTTTTTCCCCATGTGGGGGAAATGGTCGGCCCCGTGCCGATACTACAACAACGCGGCGGGGCAATAGCTCCGCCGCTGTATTTTAACTGAGAAAGGAATGATTTTAATGGCAGAATTTACTTCTGCGGCAATTCAGACCGTTGCTGCTGGCCAGAACGTTCCCCTGACTGAAACGGCGGTCAATAGCAAGCCCTGTATCGTGCATCGTCAGGGCGCAGGCGTTGTCACGCTTCGCGGCATCACCAATCAAAATCGCGCCTTGTTTAGGGTCTCCTATGGCGGCAACATCGCTATTCCCACCGGAGGAACGGTCGAGGCAATCACGGCGGCGCTTGCCATTAACGGAGAGCCGTTGACCAGCGCAACGGCGACCGTCCCGCCCGCGGCGGTAGGAAACTACTTTAACATTTATGTTTCCGCACAGGTCTGCGTTCCGAAAGGTTGCTGCCTGACGGTCGCAATGGAAAACACCAGCGCTCAGGCCGTCAACTTCGCTAACTCGAATCTGACGGTTGAGAGAATCGCGTGAAAGGAGAATGGACATGAGCAAGAAAGCAATGTATGATTTACGCAATATGCTGTGCGACGAACTTGACGAGCTGGCACGTAAGGGCGAGCTTGGCGCGGGAGATCTCGAAATCGCGCACAAACTGACGGACACCATCAAGAACATCGATAAGATCGAGATAATGGAAGACGGCGGCTATTCCCGCGATGAAGACTATTCTCGCCGCTATTCCCGCGACGGAGACTGGCAGTCGGGCATGCGCGGCGCTTATGACCGTGATATGTCCAATGCAAGACGCGGCACGCATTATGTGCGCGGCCACTATTCCCGTGACGGCGGCATCGACAACATGAAACGCCAGTTGCAGGAGATGCTTGACGATGCGGACGATGACAGCATCCGCAGAGCAATCCAGCGCTGTATGGACACGATCGAGGGTTAAAGGGGGTGAATCCCCTATGGTCGACGAGAATGAGGTCAAGCGCTGGATAGCTCGCCTTGAAACAGAGGAATCGAGTTGGACAAACTACGAGCGCCTTGCCGTGCTGTATGCCATTCGTGACCAGCAAAGCGGCAGCAGAGAGAGGGCTTTGCCAATGGCATACTCCGCAGCGCCCGCGCCGGTTAGCGTCGAAACATACGGCGACAGCGATTTTCTGCGCGCAGTGGCAGGTGTTCCGCCGGACAAGGCGTGGGAGATCATTGATGAGCTGATGGACGACCTCAAGATCGTCAATGAGCGCGTGTACAACAGCGTCATGCGGAAACTGGAAAAGTGATAGCAATTTGTTAGTAACCGCGACGGAATGACGCGGAATGACGGCATATTTAATTCATATATATTGCAATTATGCCGTGATATTCCATACTATTGCTACAATATGCCGCGCGTTCGGCTTTTGCGCTTAATTCGTAATCAGCAGGTCATGTGTTCGAGTCACACCACCAGCTCCAAAAAAGCCCTGAAATCTCAATGGTTTCGGGGCTCTTTCTTTTTGCTCTTTTTTGGGATTGTTAGTAACGAGTTAGTAACAGCGGATACAAGCGTTTCGGGGTCGATATGGGTATAGACGTTTGCTGTGGTGGAATAATCGGCATGACCGAGGATTTTTTGCAGCATCTCTGGGGCGAGACCCTCTTTGACGGCGCGGGATGCGTAAGTGTGGCGCGTGGCGTGCGGCGTCTTTTTGGATATGCCGAGCCGGTCGAGTAGCGGGTAAAAATCGCGCTTGCGGAAATTCTCAACGACTTTCTGCCCGCTGTACCCGGAGATCAGCAACTCGCCTGTTGCACGCGCGACGAAATACTCAAAATATTGCCGCCCTTCCGGACGGATGGGGATAATACGGTTGCGGCCTGCATCTGTCTTTTCTCCGCCTACCACATAAGCCCCGTGATAATCTGCGACCGGAAGAGAAAATAGCTCACCGATGCGCATACCGGTTGAAAGCAGCATCAGAACGATCTTCGCCGCGTCGCTGCCGTCCTTTTCGAGTTTCTGGATATCTTCCTCGGTGAAGATATTCTTTTCTTTTTTCATGGCTTCCGGGACTTTTATGAACTGCGCAAAATTGGTCGTGCAGATCTCTTCCCGCATTGCCCATTCCGACATTTGCGTGATCAGATTTTTGTGCTTGCTCACGGTCGATCGGCTTTTCCCCATGTGTGGGGCGAGCACCGCCTGAAAATCTGCCGTTCGCAGATCCCGAAACTTTTTATCATGTAGAGACGCGAACACCTTAAATGCAGCGTCGTATGACCGAATGCTTTGCTTTCCGATTTCTTTGTAATGCTCGGCTTTCCACGCCTCAAACACTTCAGCAAAGGTCATGTTGTATCGCTCCGTCAGGGGTTTTCCGTTCAGCCGTTCCAGCGCGTCCAGCGCGTCCGTTTTGCGCTCGTAGTATCCAATAACCACCCTGTTCTTCGCGGCGACCCACGGGCGCGCACGGCGGCCTGAGAGCTTATATACCGTGCCGGTTCCGTTGGCGCGCTTGAGCGCCTTGCGCTTTTCGGCGACCTGCTTTTTGCCGCACATAGGACAAAACAGCGCGCCATCCGGCAACGCTGCTTTGCATTTGATGCAATTCGCCATGTCAGCCCCTCCAAAATCCGTAATCGGCGCAATGCAGATCGATATACAAGCACCATACAGCCAGCAACACCACCATAATAAACAGAATTAAGATTACGCCGTTGCGGATACGAACACCGCGCCGCATGATCTCGATCGTGTCTGCTTTTGCGTCCACGTGGCGTTCCAGTTCGTCGTTGCGCGCTTGCAAAGTTTCCTCGGTCGGCGTCAGGTGTTCGGAAATTCCGAACACCTCATCAAGGGATATGCCGAGCACCTTACAGATCGGCGCAACGGTGTAGATAGACGGGGCTTTAGAAAACTTGGAAAAGAAGTTCTGCACAGTGGACAGCGGCACGCCGGAAGCATCGGAAATGTCCTGATAAGTTAGTTTCAGTTCTTCTTTACGGGATTTACACACTTCTTGAATGTTCATTTATGCCACCTTAATTTCTCCGATTTTTGCGTTGCGAAGTCGCAAGATAATGGTTTGTCGAATTGCGTCGAGCGCTGTCTTATTGCAATGTTTCGGTGTTGAATTACCAAGGTAAAGCAGAGTATGGTCAAAACAAGCAGCGGCGACCGCTTCCCGCTGGCTGCAAAAAGGCCCCGCCGTTTGTTGCAGAGGGCGGCGGGGCCAATCTAAGCTATACCGCCTTGCAACTTTTCAATTCTCCCGCTCTTCCCATTCTGCGACCTCATTTAATGATTTAGGTATGGTATACCCCGCATCCTCAATCTTCTGTGCCAGCTTTTGATAATTTGCTGTGTTACCGTTTCGCATGCGAGAAAAGCCAGAAAGAGATTTTGGGAAGTCGTCGGGGAATTTAGGCTTGAACCAATAATAAATAATATGATTTAGATTCGGCTCATTGATCGGATTATAAGACTTTTCAACACGTTCTAACCAAAGTCTATAATTTTCCTTTTCTTCTTCTGTTCGATCATCGCGAAATGGTCGTTTGCTATACAGAGATGGACTAATGCATTTGAAAGACGGCTCGGAAACACCATCAATATAGGCAAATATCCCAAGAGCACATTGAAAATGGAAATCATCTGGAAACTTTGGGAACTTCCAACTTTTCCCAGATAAGCTATATATTCGTCTCCGGTACTTCGCGCAAATTTCACAGCACGCGTTTGAATCGCCAACCTCTACTAAATCAGTTTTAAGTCTTTTACACGATTCAAGCGTTCTTGCAAATGCGTCTTTTGCATAGTCTTCCGGAGATTCCGTGTGGTTATCTATCCAGTCTTTCCACTCTTTTGCTTTTTTGAATCGCCCTAACTCAATGTAATAGTTGACGACCCTATAAAAGTCTTTTCTCTCCCACCCGAGAGTGGAATATGTCATCAACTGGCAAGATTTTTCAAGGCATGCCATTGATAGCTGGTAATCTCCGGCATTCCACAGAAAACCAGCGTGCATTCTCAACACATATTCAAGATACCCTGTTGGGCCTAATTCTTTTGAAGGGGGTACATTGCGTACTTTTGTATAGTCAGGAATGGCGATAGAATAAATCGATTGCTTATCGGTCAAATCGTATTTTATTCCATCAGACACTATATCAGTCGCCGCGTTGATCTTATCGCGCACGTCATAATACGATTGATTTGGTTCTGGAAACAACTCCGCAACGCGGCCGTGCTCAAAATATACGGTAATTGGCATATCAAATTCACCTAATTTTATATTTTAAATTATATTGAATCAATTAAAAATTAGTGCTATACTAATCCGCGATAGAACACTTGTTTTATTATATGAGAGCGAACGGAGGGCAGAGAGGATGACGACGGTAGAGGAATTGATTATTACAATTTCGAGATTTACTCCCCAGCAACTTGACCTTTTTCGATCTGCTGCGCAACAGATAGTAGAGCAGCAGCAAGGTCAGGATTTGATTCGCAAATCCGAATAAGCTTTTGAATATCTTCGGGCAATTCAGAAATGAGCGCTTCACCATCGGTGGGGCGCTCTTTTTTTGCCTGAAATTCTTGCATATCCTCATATAAAAGATATTCTACCGAAACTCCAAGATAATTTGCTATTCGTTCAATGTTTTTCCCTCGAGGCACTTCGATTTTCCCTGTATTCCATTGCGAAAATGCAGATGAAGAAATTTTGCAATCTTTAAAAAATTGCTTTTTAGAAATGCCTTTAA
>ERZ773221.2020-NODE-2020-length-16812-cov-3.802292_pt1 | contig 16812 bp, 19 predicted proteins | sample MGYA00580994_ERZ773221 | MGnify/ENA primary metagenome ERZ773221 (study PRJEB29015, sample SAMEA2737758) | human gut metagenome | biome: human gut; feature: human-associated habitat; material: faeces | place: China | collected 2012 ... | reverse complement strand
TCCTGATTCACGGAAACGCAGAGCCTTACCAGATGCCGACAGTCTGTCCGTCCTGCGGCGCACCGGTCGTCCATCTCGAAGACGAAGCCGCCCTGCGCTGTGTCAACCCGGAATGTCCTGCCCAGTCTCTGCGCAACATCATCCATTTTGCCTCCCGTGATGCGATGGACATCGACGGCTTGGGAACTGCCGTAGCGACACAGCTGGTGGAAAAAGGCCTCGTCCACTCGGCGGCAGACCTTTATGATTTGACGCTCGAGCAGCTGCTGACACTGGAAAAGTTCAAAGAGAAGAGCGCAGCGAATCTTCTCCACGCCATCGAAAATTCCAAGCAGAACAACCTCGACAGGCTGCTGTTCGGCTTCGGTATCCGCAACATCGGCGACAAGGCTGCTGCATTGCTGGCTGAGCATTTCGGCACACTGGAAGCCATCCGGGAGGCAGATATTGAAAAAATCAGCGAGATCGACGGTTTCGGAGGCGTGATGGGCCAGAGCGTGGTAGAGTTCTTCGCCAAGGACGGCACCACAGACCTTATCCATCGTCTGGCTGACGCCGGGGTGAACATGACCTGGAAGGGCGAACCGAAGGGCGACAAGCTGGCGGGAATGACGCTGGTCGTCACCGGCACCCTCGAGACGCTCTCCCGCAATGAGGCAGAGGCTCTCATCGTCAAAAACGGCGGCAAAGCCAGCGGCTCAGTCTCCAAAAAAACGGCCTATGTGGTGGCCGGTGCAGCGGCTGGCTCCAAGCTGACCAAGGCACAGGCGCTGGGCGTGCCGGTGCTGACCGAGCAGGAATTTCTTGCTATGCTGCAGGATGCTCCGGCAGAACAGGAAACGACTTAAAGCGCCCTCTTAAATGCCGAAATACAAGTAATTTCAAAAGCCTCTGCAATGCTGTTGCAGAGGCTTTTTTGTTTGCCCGTTCCCGGTTCCCGGTTCTAATGACGCACAAAGCGCATACAATGCTAGCACAAAGCTTTCGTGGAAGGAGAAACCAAAGTGGACGAGTATTATCAGGCTGTCAGAGCCCTTCCCGCTTGGCTTGCATCGCTGCTGGCACAGCTGCCCGTACAAACGGCAGTGCGCATACAGGAGCTGCGGCTGCGCACTGGCTGTGCGGTCACATTTACCGTACAGGGGCGGCAATGCTCTGCTTCGGCACTGCCGGGCTGCCCTCCAAAGCTGGCTGCAATGAGGCTGAATGCGCTGCAAATAGAAGAGATATTTCACACCCTTTGCAATGGCTCGGTGCACACCCACGAAAGGGAGCTTGCTGAGGGCTACCTGACCACTGCTGTCGGCAACCGCGTGGGCGTGGCGGGGCAGTTCGTACAGCGGGAAGGGCAGTGCATCGCTCTGCAAAAGGTCACTTCGCTCAATCTGCGGATCGCACGCAGTTGTGTTATCCCTTTGCCGCCCGCGCTGGACAAGCTGCTGGAACAGCACTTTACCGGGCTGCTGGTGGTGGGAGAGCCCGGCAGCGGCAAGACCACCCTGTTGCGCACTATCGCCCGGACGCTGGCCGAGCGGCAGCGTCTGGTGGCAGTGATAGACGAGCGGGGCGAGCTTTTCCCGCCGGAAGGGCCGCTTCCGCCGCTGGAGCGCATTGGCGGGGTGGATAAAGCCCGCGCCGTCCAGATGGCGCTGCGTACGCTGGCACCACAGGTGATCCTGCTGGACGAGCTGGGCAGTCTGGAGGAAACGATGGCATTGGAACAGGGCTTTTTCGGCGGGGTGGACTTTATTGCCAGCATCCATGCGCCGGACGCTGCACAGGCACGATGCCGTCCGCAGGTACAGGCATTGCTGCAACGCGGGATGCTGCGGCAGCTAGTCGTCCTTGCCGGGCGGGAGACGCCGGGCTGCATCCGGGAAGTGTGCGCCGTATGAGCGGCCTTCTGCGCGGGTTCGGCTTGTTTTTGCTCCCATTGTGCGGCTGGCTGGCAGGGGATGCGGTACAGGCCAGAACAACTCTGCATCTTGCCGCTTTACAGCGCACTATCGAGCTATTACAGCGCATCCGGCAGGAGATACAGTACCGCCGGGCAGATCTGCAAAGCCTCTGCCGGCAGCTTTGCCGCGAGGGCCTTTTGCCACAAAATCCCGGCGGTACATTGCAGCAGTTGCCTGCACCGTGGCAGCTTTCAGCAGAGGAGCGTGCCTGCTTTGCAGAGTGCTTTAGCGGAATCGGCCGCGCAGAGGCCGCACAGGAATGCGAGCGGCTGGGTTACTATACGGCGCGGTTTGAGGACTATTTACAGCAGGCACGCCGCACAGCACAGCGGCAGGCCGGTTTGCCGCACCGTCTGGGGTTGGCTGGCGGTATGATGCTGGCGCTACTCTTTTGGTAAAAGCTGTACAGAACAAAGGAGAAACGGATGGATATCGAGCTTGTGTTCAAAATTGCGGCCATCGGCATCATCGTGGCAGTACTTAATCAGCTGCTCATCCGCTCCGGGCGGGAGGATCAGGCCATGATGACCACATTGGCGGGGCTTGTGGTAGTGCTTTCCATTCTCGTCAAGCAGATCAGCACCCTGTTTGCCACCATCCGGTCTCTGTTCGCGCTATGAGCGCAGCAGTTCCGGTGCTGACTGCGCTGCTGCTGATGGCCTTTGCGGGAGTTCTATTGCAGCGGTATTCCCCGGCATTTGCGTTGCTGCTTTCGCTGGGTGCTGCGGTGTGGCTGTTGCTCCGTCTGGCACAGCCGCTGCGCGGGGTACTGCAAGCAATGGTACAGCTGGGGCAGCGCACCAATGCGCAAGCCTTTTCCTGCCTTTTGCGCAGCGCGGGCATCCTGTTGCTGGCAGATTACGTCCGCACCCTCTGCGAGGAAGCAGGAGCAGATACTCTTGCATGGTGCGCCGGGCTGGCGGGGCGGTGTCTCGTACTGGCAGCAGTATGGCCGCTGCTGGAACAGATATTCCAGACGATCTGGGGGTTGGCAGGATGAAAAAATGCGGCCTTATCATTTGCATGGTAATACTGAGCATCCTGTGCAGCAAAACCGCTCTGAAAGCTGCGGCGGCAGAGACAACGCCGTGGCAGACCTATCTCGACAAAGCACCTGTACAGGCCGAGCAGTTTGCGGCAGACCCGCTGGGCACCTTGCTGCGTTTGTTTGCTGCCGAACCGGTGCAATTGCTGCGGGAAGTGCTGCACCAATATGCCGGTGTGCTGCTGTTTTTATCGCTGGCGTCCGGGCTTGCATTTCTCTTGCAGGACACCGCCGACAAAGCACTGCTGGAACTGGCGGCTGCCGGTGGCTGCGGCGTTTTATTGTGGCAGGAACTGGACAAGCTTGCCGCCGCATTGTGCACCCGGATGGCCGGGTGGAAAAGCTATCTGCTGGGCTTTTTGCCGGTATACAGCGGTGTACTGACAGCCGGCGGCGAATGGAACGCCGGAGCTGCCGCAAATGGCTTTCTGCTCACGGTGCTGTGTTTTATCGCACAGGCGGTCACCCTCTGGCTGCAGCCGCTGCTGCGCAGCTACCTTGCCATCAGTATGGCCTGCGGCATCAGTTCCCGCAAAAGCCTGTTCGAGGGCTGCACTCTGACCGGGCGGCTGCTGCGGCAGGCCATCGGCTGGGCAGGCAAAGCGTTCGCCGCTCTGATGAGCATTCAGCGCGTAGTCACGGTGCAGCTGGATCGTTCAGCCTCCCGTCTGGGACAGCTGCTGACCGGCAGTGTGCCCATTGTAGGGCAGGCGCTGAGCAACGCGGCAGATGCAGTGCTGGCCGGGATGCAGTTGCTCAAAAGCACCCTTGGCATTGCCGCATTGCTCAGCATCGGGGCAGAATTTGCGCCCTTGTATCTCGGGCTGCTGATACATCTGCTTTTACTGTCCTGCTGCGGCTGGCTTGCCGGGATCGGCGGGCTGGAGTATTGCCATAAGCTGCTGCAATGCTTTGCCGAAGCCGTGCGCTGCATGGCGGCTGTTACGGCCTTGTTTTTTATGTTGTTTGTGGTGGGCATCGCACTGCTGATGCTGACAGGGGGTGGTTAGATGCAGGCATTTCAGCGGGCCGCGGCAGTATTCTGCATGGCGTGCATCGGGGCGGAACTGGTCAGCCTTTTTGGCGGGCAAAGCTGGGCTGGCCGGTGCATAAAAGCCGTAGCCGGGCTATATATTTTAGCAGTCCTTCTTGCGCAGCTGCCACGGCTGCCGGGCAAGGTTTTGACCGCTTTTTCAGGGAGCACAGCCCCGGCGGTCCTGTCTGCGATGCAGTCGGATACATTGGAAACGGATATTCTGACCGAGACAGAGACCCGGTTGGCGGAGTACTGTACCGCACAGTGCCGCCAGCAGTTCGGGCTTGATGCCAGCGTGACGGTCACGCTGGAAAAAGCCGGGCAGCAGGTCGTGGTAAAAAAGGTTGTTGCTGCCTTCCCGGCGGGCTGTACCGCCGCCCAAAAGCAGGCAGCGCTTAGCTTTTTGCAGCAGACACTGGGCACCGCTCCCACGGCAGCGGAGGGGAGCACACCGTGAAGAAGAATGAATTGCTTTCCGCTTTACGCTCTTTGCAAAACAACAAAAACCGCACCGCGCTGGCGGTGACGGTCGGCGTGATGGCAATGTTGCTGCTTTTGCTGTCGGAACTTTTACCCAGCGGCAACACGCAGAAAGCCGCGGCATCTACTGTCCGGACTGCTGCCGTCAGCCAGTACCAGACCCAACTGGAGCAGCAGCTGGAAGAGCTTATCAGCCAATTGCAGGGGGCAGGACGCACCACGGTCATGGTCACCCTGACCACCGGAGAGGAGACTATCTATGCAGTAGATACCCAGACCGGAGATCTGCAACAGCAGGAGACGCACGTTCTTTTACAGGATGGGTCTGCGCTGGCTGAGACCACCTATCTGCCGCAGGTCTGCGGGGTTGCCGTGCTGTGTGAGGGCGGGGGAGATGTCCGGGTTGCAGCCCGCATTACTGAGCTGCTGCATTCGCTGTTGGATCTGCCCGCGAACCGCATCTGCGTGGAGCAACGCAAGTGCTGAGCTGCTGCTTTGATCGAGTACCAAAACTATTTACCCAAAAACAAAGGAGGAAGCGTTTTATGAGAGCACTTTCCAGAAACACCCGCAGGGTCACCGCTCTGACGCTGGCGGCGGCACTGGTCGTTGCCGTCTACTTAAATTGGCAGTATGCCCGGGCAGACATTACTCCGCAGACAGAGGACGACACCCTCATGGTCTCGGCAGAGCCAGTGGAGGCAGAAGCGGAGACTGCCATCACGGATGCGCTGCCCACAGAGGCGGAGGCCGCCTCCGGTGTCAATAAAAATTATGGCGAAGCACAGCTTGTCAGCGTTGCAAACGACAGCGGTACCCGCTTTTTCGAACAGGCTCGTCTCAAGCGGGAAAAGGCACATGACGAAGCCATGGACACCCTGCAAAAGAGCCTGAAGTCCTCCTCCCTGACAGCAGAGGAGAAAAAGGAGTACGCCGCACAAATGGCGGCAGGGCTGGAGGATCTGAACGCAGAAAACGAGATCGAAACGCTGGTGCGCGCCAAGGGCTTTGCGGATTGCCTGTGCTTTTTGCAAGCAGGGCGGGCAGACCTGACCGTGATGACAGCGGGTGAGCCGCTCACAGCGGCGCAGGTGGCACAGATCCGGGATGTGGTGATGAACAAAAGCAGCGTGACCGCCCAGAATATTACGGTGGTGGAGGTAAAGTAAGCACTCTTTATCTATGCGGATATCCCGGCGGCGCAGGCGCAGCTTTTCTTGCAGGCAGAAAGCCGTATGCGCTGCCGGGATGCCATTCTATGCTGATTTCCATCTTCTTTTCCAAACAAGTATTGAAATTACCCCCGCATTGATGGTATAATAACTCTATCAAAAATGAATGCTGCGCGCCTTTATGCACTGTACAAGGGCGCGTTTGAACACAAAAGGCAGGCACGGCAGACCGGTTTCAGGGTTTTGAAACCGCTGCCGGAGCAGCCTTTGGATGGAGGACAGCACAATGGATTTACAGAACATGGATCTTCAGGGCGGCAGCCTTCAGATTTCGACCGAGGTCGTGGGTAAGATTGCCCGCTGCGCCGCACTGGAAGTAGACGGCGTTGCCGAGGTGTCCTGCGGCGTGCAGAATAAAAAGCTGAAAAGCCTGCTGGAATCTGCCAGTATCCAGCCGCCTGTGGTGGTTGAGATGCGGGACGGCACGGCCAGCATTACCCTGCACCTGATGATGCAGTTCGGCGCACGGATTCCCTCTGTGGCTGAAAAAGTACAGGAGAACGTCAAGTCTGCCGTGCAGAACATGACCAATGTGACGGTTAGCCGCGTGGATCTGGTCATTGCAGGCCTTGCCGAAGCGCAGTAACAAATTCAGCAAAAAATCATATCAGAAACGATCCTCCTCCCGGTACGCCCGGCGGGGAGGGTTTGTATTGCGAAAGGAACATTATGGAAAACATTCTGCCCCGTAGAGAAGCCCGTGAAAACGCCTTTTTGCTGGCATTTTCGCAGACCTTTGGTGACATTCCTCTGGCCGAGGCACTGTCCAACCACGCTGAGAACGACGAGGAGCATCCCGTGGACGCCTTCAGCCGTCTGTTGCTGAACGCCTACTACGATCATTCCGCAGAGGTGGATGACGAGATCCGTGCCCATCTGCGCAACTGGACCATGGAGCGTCTGCCCCGCGTCAGCCTGACCGTGCTGCGTCTGGCCGTGGCCGAGATGCTGTTCGGCGGCGAAAACAAGCCCGGTGTTGCCATCAATGAGGCTGTGGAGCTGACCAAGAAGTACGGCGCGGGCGAGGACTACCAATTTGTGAATGGCCTGCTGGGTGCTGTGGCACGCGACCACGGCCTGAGTGATGAAGCCGTCGCGGAGTCGGCTGAACAGTGAGCCGTTATACGCTCGGGGTCGATACAAGCAACTATGCAACCTCTCTGGCAGTTTTTGATACAGCCGGAGAGGTTGTTTGTGCAAAAAAGCGGTTTCTTCCGGTCAAACCCGGGCAGCTGGGCCTGCGGCAGAGCGATGCACTGTTCCACCACACCGCGGCACTGCCGGAAATGCTGCACGAGCTTGCGCAGGAGTTTGATCTGACCCGCATCGACGCTGTGGGTGTCTCCCAGAAGCCGCGCCCGGCAGAGGGCAGTTATATGCCGTGCTTTCTGGCCGGTGTGAACGCGGCGACGGCATTTGCAGCGGCGCGGAGCATCCCGCTGATTTATACGACCCACCAGCAGGGCCATGCCGCTGCGGCGCTGTTTGCAGCCCGCGGCGCAGACCTTTTTACGCAGAAAGTCCTGCTGTTTCATATTTCCGGCGGCACGACGGATCTGCTGCTGTGTGATGAGGTACGCACGATCACCCAACTTGGCACGAGCACGGACCTTTACGCCGGACAGGCTGTGGACCGCGTGGGCGTCAAGCTCGGGTTTGCCTTCCCGGCGGGTGCAGAGGTGTCTCGCCTTGCTGCAGCGTGCCCGGAAGAGATCCGGCCGAAATCTAGCGTGAGGGGCATGCAGTGCAGCCTTTCCGGCCTGGAAAACCAGTGCAATGCCCTGCTTGCTGCGGGCAAAAGCCCGGAATATGTGTGCAAGTACTGCCTGCTCTGTGTGGCCGATACGGTGGTCAAAATGACAAAGGCTGCGCAGAAGGAATACCCGGGTCTGCCGGTGGTATGCGCCGGCGGCGTGATGAGCAGCGATGTGATCCGCCAATGGGTGCAGAAACGCCTGCCTCAGGTGTATTTTGTGCCGGGACAGTATTCCAGTGACAATGCCATTGGCGTGTCCATTCTTGCGGCACGGGAGGCCGGTTTATGGCTGAAGTGATCACGGTTTCGGCGCTGAACCGCTATGTCAAATCTCTTTTTGATGCAAACGACCGATTGTTTGATCTGGCATTGCGCGGCGAGGTGGCAAATTTTGTGCAGAACGCGCGCAGCGGGCATTGCTATTTCACCCTGCGGGATGAGCAGGCCAGCGTAAAAGCGGTGATGTTCCGCTCAGATGCGCGGCGGCTTGCGTTCCGTCCGGAAGAGGGGATGCGTGTGGTCGTGCGCTGCCGTGCAACGCTCTATGAGCGGGATGGCGCATTCCAGTTGTATGTCAATGAGATGTTCCCGGACGGAATCGGTGCAGCACAGCTGGCATTGGAGCAGCTCAAGGCCCGGCTGGAACAGGAGGGCCTGTTTGATGCGGCACACAAAAAGCCGCTGCCGCAATATCCCCGATGCATTGGGCTGGTGACCAGCAAGACCGGCGCGGCTTTACAGGACATCCGCAATGTGACCAGCCGCCGCTGGCCGGGTATCCGGCTGCTGCTCTGCCCGGTCATGGTGCAGGGGTTTGAAGCGGCTCCGCAGATCGCGGTGGCCATCCGGACGCTGGACCGCAGCGGCAGGGCAGATGTGATCATCGTGGCCCGCGGCGGCGGCAGCCGGGAGGATCTGTGGGTGTTCAACGCTGAGGTGATCGCGCGGGCAGCCTTTGCCTGCAAAACACCGCTGATCAGCGCCATTGGACACGAGATCGACTACACGATCCTGGACTTCGTGGCAGACCAGAGAGCCCCGACGCCCTCGGCAGCGGCAGAGCTTGCGGTGCCGGACCGGGAAGAACAATGGAATATTTTGCAAAATTTACAACAAAATATTTCTGAAAATATGCAAAAACGGCTCAAGTTGTGCTATAATGAGCTGGAGCAATACAACTTAGCGTTGGAACGCAAGCCCGTGCATCACATCTGGAAGAGGGATTTTGACCAGCTGGAACAGGCCGGACAGACGCTTCAGATCCAGATACAGCGCCGGATGCAGGCTGCAAATATGCAGTTGGAACATGCCGCAGCACTGACAGCCTCTCTGAGCCCGTACCGGGTCCTTGCCCGAGGCTATGCAATGATCACCACGGGCAGAGGACAGATCCTTCCGGCAGACCAACTGGAGCCGGACAAGACCATCTACATTCGCAGCGCTTCCCGCCGGGCAAAGTGCCGGGTGGAGGCCGTGGAGGAAATTGATGAAAGCACCCAAAAGCTATGAAGAGGGCATGGAGCGCCTGAATGCCATTCTGGCCAAAATGCAGGACGAGCAGACGACTCTTGCAGAAGCCGTCAAGTTGTATGCGGAGGCAGCATCTCTGATGGAATACTGCCATACTGCGCTGGAAAAAACATCGCTCCAGATCGAGGAGATCGACGCGAAGATCACGCAGACCATACAGGAACAGCGGGAGGAAAACTGATGGATTACAAAACACAATATCAGATGTATCTGTCGCAGGCTTCTGCCGCGCTGGAAGACGCCTGTGCAAAGTTTCTTCCGGAGGAATCGGAGGTATGCCGTGCGGCACGGTACAGCCTGCTGGGCGGCGGAAAACGCATCCGGGCCGTTCTGGTGCTCAGCGTCTGTGATATGCTGGGCGGTGATCCGCAGACGGCCAGAGCTTTCAGCGCTGCGGTGGAAATGCTACACTGCTATTCGCTGATCCATGATGATCTGCCCTGCATGGACAACGATGACCTGCGGCGCGGCCGCCCCTCCTGCCACAAGGCATTCGGGGAGGCAACGGCCATGCTGGCAGGAGATGTGCTCCTGACCGAAGCCTTTGAAGCAATCGCCAATGCACCGGCTTGCCCGCAGGCATGTGTGCAGGCCGCAAAGGCGCTGGGCCTTGGTGCCGGCAGCCGCGGCATGGTGTATGGGCAGGAGCTGGACCTGAAATACGAAGCACTGGCAGCGACCGAGGAACAGCTGCGGCTGATCCACCGCAATAAGACCGGTGCTCTGATCAACGCAGCCGTCCAGATGGGGGCAGCTGCCGCCGGTGCCGACGCCGACCAGTGCCGAGCACTGGAAGCATACGCCTACGGCATTGGTCTGGTGTTCCAGATCGTGGACGATGTGCTGGATGTGACCAGCACGCCGGAACAGCTGGGCAAGCCCATTGGCAGCGACAGTGAAAACGGAAAAACAACGTTTGCAACGCTGTATGGCGTGGAGGGCGCAATGGCTCTTGCACAGCGCGTAAACGAAAAGACCTGCAGCGCTCTGCGCGAAACATTCGGCGAAAAATCGGCCTTTCTGGAGCAGCTTGCGCAGCAGCTCCTGACACGCAAACACTAAAACGGATCATCGTCCGGGAAAGCAAAAGGAAACGCTATGCAGTTCATTTATGAGATCCTTTCATTCAACCGCATCCTGACCGTGTCGCTCCTGGCATGGTTCGTGGCGCAGGTGCTCAAGACCCTGATCAACTTCATCCTGCTGGGCAAATTCCAGCTGGAGCGCATGTGGGGCGACGGCGGTATGCCCAGCGCCCACAGCGCCACCGTCTGCGCAATGGTCATTGCCACGGCACGGTGTGAAGGCATTGACTCTGCCATTTTTGCAGTGGCCTGTGTGGTGGCCATCATCACCATGCACGACGCCATGGGCGTGCGCCATGAGACCGGCGAGCAGGCAAAGGTGCTGAATCAGATGATCGACCAGTGGATCGAGGTCAGCGAAAAGAACGCCCCGTTCCTGCAGAACATGCATCTGAAGGAAATGGTAGGCCATACTCCGCTGCAGGTGGTCGCAGGCTTTCTGGTAGGCCTTGTGGTCGGCCTGCTGTACCCGCTGGGCCTGTGAGACATGCCAGCAGGGTAGGAAACATTGCATGAAGGACGTGTGATTTGGTTATGGAATCGTTGCTGCTGGACAACATTGATCAACCCAGCGATCTGAAAAATCTGAACAAAGAACAGGTAAACAAGCTCTGTGCGGAGATCCGTCAGTTTTTGCTGCAGAATATCTCCCGCACAGGCGGTCATTTGGCGTCCAACCTCGGCGCAGTGGAGCTGACGGTAGCCCTGCACCGGGTGATGACGACGCCAATGGACAAAATCGTTTTTGACGTGGGGCATCAGTGCTATACGCACAAACTGCTCACCGGCCGACGCAGCGGCTTTGCAAAACTGCGCCAGCTGGATGGCATTTCCGGCTTTCCGAACCCGAACGAGAGCGAGCACGATGCCTTTATTGCAGGGCACGGCAACACAGCGCTTTCGCTGTCCATCGGCATGGCCTGGGCCAAGAAGATCCGGCATGAGCCGGGCTGGGTGGTTGCGGTCATCGGCGATGGTGCCTTTACGGGCGGCATGGTCTATGAGGGCATGAACAACATCGGCTCCTTGGACAACCTGCTTGTGATCCTGAATGACAACAAGATGTCCATTTCCCACAATGTGGGCGCGCTGGCGCGGTATCTGACCCACCTGCGCACGACGACTGCATATTTTGACGCCAAGGAGAATGTGCGGAGCTTCCTCGACAGTGTCCCGGTGGTGGGCACCCCGCTGAAAAAAGCCCTGACCGAGGGTAAAACATTGCTCCGACGGGCAATGTACCACTCGACCATGTTTGAGGACATGGGGTTCCAGTACATTGGGCCGGTGGATGGACACAATGAGGAAGAACTGGAGCGGACCCTGCGCACCATCAGCCAGCGGCCCGGCCCGCACTTTCTGCATGTTGTGACCAAAAAGGGCAAAGGATATCAGCCGGCCGAGATGAACCCGGGCAACTACCACGGGGTATCGGCCTTTGACCCGGACGGGATGCCCGACCCGGAGGTGGCTCCCAAGGAATCGTTCTCAACGACCTTCGGGCAGGCGCTTGCGCGGGAAGCGGCACAGAACAGCCGCATCTGCGCCATTACTGCGGCCATGAAATATGGCACCGGGCTGCAGTTCTTTTCCCACAGTGCGCCGGAGCGGTTCTTTGACGTAGGCATGGCAGAGCAGCACGCCGTGACCTTTGCGGCGGGTCTGGCCAGTCAGGGCATGCTGCCGGTGGTGTGCATTTACTCCACCTTCCTGCAGCGCTCTTACGATCAGATCCTGCACGATGTGAACCTGCTGCAGGAGAACGTCGTGTTCGCCATTGACCGCGCGGGTTTTGTTCCGGCAGACGGAGAAACGCATCAGGGCGTTTACGACCCGGCTTTCCTGAGCCAGGTCGGTATGCCGCTCTATGCACCTTCCAATTATGCGGAGCTGACCTATTGGCTGCACGAGCTGCTGAAGGACGGCTGCAGAGGCCCCCGTGCGATCCGTTATCCGCGGGGCGGGGAAAATGCCCGTCTGGCGCAGTATGACTGCAGCGGGCAGGACTATGATTTCCTGCACAGAACCGAGGGCGCCCAGGCGGTGTTGATCAGCTATGCGGACGAAATGGATGATATTCTGACTGCATGTGAAAAACTCACGGAGCATCGTATCAATTGCGACGCACTTAAACTTGTAAAGCTGTTTCCCTTTACAGAAAAAATGATCGAAGCTGTGAAGGATTATAAAATCGTGCTATTTGCAGAAGAATGTGTGGAATGGGGCAGCATCGGGGAGCATCTGGCCTATTGCCTGCAGCAGGCGGGCTGGAATGGAACCTTCCTGCACGCCGCTGTGCATACGGCCAACCTGCCCCATGCGACTGTTCCGCAGATCAAGCAGGTCACCGGGCTGGATGCCGACACCCTTGCACAGCAGGTGATGGATGCCTGGATGAAAGGAGAAAACATATCGTGAAAATTCGGTTGGATCAATATCTGGTTCAGCATGGTCTGATCCAGAGCCGTGAACGCGCCAAGGCCATGATCATGTCCGGTGTGGTGTTTGTCAACGAACAGAAGGTGGACAAGGCCGGTGAGATGATCAAGGAAGATGCCAAGGTGGAGGTGCGCGGGCACGACATCGGTTATGTCAGCCGCGGCGGCCTGAAGCTGGAAAAAGCCATGCAGTGTTTTCCGCTGACGCCCAAGGGCAAGGTGTGCATGGACATTGGTGCATCGACCGGCGGGTTTACCGACTGCATGCTGCAGAACGGTGCGGTCAAGGTCTACGCAGTGGATGTGGGCTACGGCCAGTTGGCCTGGAAGTTGCGCACCGATGAGCGCGTGATCAACATGGAGCGCACCAACATCCGCAACGTTACACCGGAGGCTCTGGATGAACCGATCGAGTTCTTCAGCGTGGACGTTTCCTTTATCTCGCTGCATCATATTTTTCCGGTGGCACAGGCCATCACCACGCCGGACGCCATGGGCGTCTGTCTGGTCAAGCCGCAGTTTGAAGCCGGGCGCGAAAAAGTGGGCAAGAACGGCGTGGTGCGTGACCCCGCCACCCACCGCGAAGTGCTGCACAATGCCATGGGCTATGCGGCTGCCAACGGATTTGCTGTGCGCGGGCTGGATTTCAGCCCGGTGAAAGGTCCGGAAGGCAACATCGAATATCTGATGTTCGTGCAGAAGAGCGAGGAGCCCTGCGTGCTGGACGATGCGGCCGCCGAACAGGTCGTGGCTGCAAGCCATTCCACGCTGGACCGCTGAACGATACGGATACAGAACCAAAACAGGAGGCTTCGGCATGACGGTTTACATTTCTCCGAACCCTGGAAAGATCTCGGCCAGTGAGGTCGCTCTGCGTGCAGCGCAGATCCTGCAGAATCATGGCGCATCGGTGCTGATGTGCGAGGATCTGCGCACGGTCTGCAATGCGGCCGGCGTTGTATATCTGCCGCTGGAACAGTGTCTGGAACGTACGGACGTGATCCTGACCATCGGCGGAGACGGAACGATCCTGCATGAGGCGAATCTTTCGCTCAAGCATGCAAAGCCGATCCTGGGCATCAACCTGGGCCGCTGCGGTTTTCTGGCTACCTGCGAGGTCAGCGAGATGGAAAGCAAGCTGCCTGCCGTGGCGCGGGGCGAGTTCCAGCTGGACAACCGGATGCTGCTCTACGCCCATGTTCTGGGCCATGACGGCTGGGAAGGCCATGCACTGAACGACGTTGTCGTGACAAAAGGCCGCCTGCAGCAGGCCATTGATTTCAGCATTTACTGCGATGACATTCTGGTGGAGCATTACCGGGGCGATGGTGTGATCGTTGCGACGCCGACCGGCTCTACTGCGTATTCGATGGCCGCAGGCGGGCCTATTCTGGATTCGCAGACCAAAGGCGTGGTCGTCACGCCAATCTGCCCTCACAGTCTTGCCAGCCCGGCCATGGTGTTTGCGCAGGAACGCAAGCTGAACATCTGCGTCGGTCAAGTGGCCGACGGCGAGGTGTTCATCAGCTGTGACGGTGCAGCAGGATTCCCGCTCAAGGCGGGTGCAACGGCAGAAGTCCGGCTTTCGGATCAGGTGGTGCAGCTGATCACCTTCAGCAAGGCGGATCAGTTCCAGGCCATCGACCAGAAATTGCGCAGCAGACGATAAAAGGAGATACGACGAACTATGGCACATGTCCGCAAAGAAGAAGCAAAAAGTAAGGGAGACCGCCTGCAGACCATTCTCCGTCTTGTGCAGGAGCATCCGATCAGTCGGCAGGAAGTGCTGCTGGACTATCTGCGCAAGGAAGGGTTTGATGTAACTCAGGCCACGATCTCGCGGGATATCCGGGAGCTGTGCCTGGTCAAGGCCGCCACCGCAGAGGGCTACCGCTATGTTTCCAGCCGGAACGAGAGCTTTAACCCCAAGACCCAGGGCCGGTTTGAGACGATCTTTCATGAGTCGGTGCTGGGGGTGGACTATGCAGGCCATGTGGTGCTGGTCAAGTGCTATTCCGGCATGGCCAATGCAGCCTGTGAGGTATTTGACGCATTGCAGTGGAAAAACGTGGTCGGCACCCTTTCGGGTGATGACACTTTTCTGATCGTTGCCCGCTCCGAGCGGGACGCCAAGACCATCTGCACGGAACTGACCCGGCACATCGGGTAAAACAAACGCGGGAGAGACGATAAACCATGTTAAGCTGCCTGCAAATTGAAAATGTCGCGGTCATCCAGAAGGCAGAAGTTCATTTTCAGCCGGGGCTGAACGTCCTCACCGGTGAGACTGGTGCGGGCAAGTCCATTCTGATCGACTCCATCAATGCGATCCTGGGCAATCGGACTTCCAAGGATCTTGTGCGCACGGGTGCGTCCAAAGCGGTGATCCGTGCGTCTTTTGCGCAGATCCCGGATGTGGTGCTGGACAAACTGGAAGCGGCCGGTTATGAGCGCTCGGCAGAGCTGCTTCTGAGCCGTGAGATCACCGCCGAAGGAAAGAGCAGCTGCCGGATCAACGGTATGCCCACCACGGCGGCTGTGCTGCGGGAGCTGTGCGGAGGTCTGATCAACATCAACGGCCAGCACGACTCGGTGGGACTGCTGAATCCGGCACACCATCTGAGCATTCTGGACGATTATGCGCAGAACGCCAAACTCTATCAGGAGTATTATGTGCTGTACCGGAGCCTGGTCAAGGTCAAGAAGGAACTGGACGCCATGATCACCGACGAGGCGGAAAAGCAGCGACGGATCGACCTGCTGAGCTATCAGGTGCAGGAGATCGAAGAAGCCGGACTGACCGCCGGCGAGGAGCAGACCCTGGAAGCACGCCGCAAGGTGCTGGCCAACGCGTCCACCATCCGGGACCGGGTGGCAAAGGCCCATGCGCTGCTGTCCGGGGACGATGACACCCCCGGCGCAGTGGATCTGCTGGGTGAGGCATCCAACGCCATGGATACGGCCGCCCAGCTGGACGAGTCACTTTCCGGGGTGTCCGGCACGCTGATGGACCTGTACTATTCGGCCAAGGACGCAGCGGCAGAGCTGATCGACCGGCTGGATGCCTACGACACGAACGACGCCGAGCTGGATGAGATCGAACAGCGGCTGGATCTGTTGTACCGTCTCAAACGCAAGTACGGTGATACGGTGGAGGACATCATTGCCTTTGGACAGAAAGCACGGGAGGAACTGGAACAGATCCAGTTCTCGGAGCAGCGGCACGATCAGCTGCAGGCGGAAAAGCTGCGCCTGTATGGTCTGGCGCGCGAAAAGGCGGAGGCCTTGACCCAGACCCGTCTGAAAGCCTTTGACGAGCTGAATTCACGCATTACCGATACCTTGCAGTTCCTGAATATGCCGGGTGTGCGCATGACGCTGCACCACGCCCGTGGGCCGTTGGCAAGCCACGGACAGGACAGCGTGGAATTCTACATCTCCACGAACGCCGGTGAAGCCCCGAAACCGCTGGCCCGCATTGCCTCCGGCGGTGAGCTGAGCCGCATCACCCTTGCCATCAAAAATGCGCTGGCAGACCGGGATGCAGTGCCCACGGTGATCTACGATGAGATCGACAGCGGTGTTTCCGGCAAGGCCGCCGGACGGATCGGTGAGGTGCTGCGGCAGAGCGCACAGGGACATCAGATCCTGTGCATCACCCATACGGCACAGATCGCCGCACTGGCTGACTGCCACCTGCTGATCCAGAAAAATGTGGAAGGCCAGCGCACCTACACGGAAATCCATCCGCTGGATGAAACCGGCCGGATGGAAGCCTTGGCCCGGATCATTTCGGGAGATCAGGTGACGGAGCTGAGCCTGGCCAACGCCAAAGAAATGCTGGAGAAGGCGCGCGGGCTTGACAATCCGCACCATTGAGAAGTATAATAAACTACGTCAAATGCAATGAAGGGAACCAGTAACCCGGCGTGCGGCAGCAAAGAGAGCCTCTGGATGGTGAAAAGGGGAGTGCCGGCCCGGGCGAATACATCCCGGAGCAGCCCTCTGAAACGAAAACGCAGTAGGCGGGGCCGCGTGCGCGCGTTACAGCGCATGAGTGTGCATGCCCTCGTGAGGCCGTTCTCCGTGAGGAGCCGGTAAACAGAGGTGGTACCGCGATACAATTCGCCCTCTGCCAATTTTAAAATTGGCAGAGGGCTTTTTGCGTGCAAAATGCGCTTTGCCGCTACACACCAAGGAGGAACTTCAATGGAACTGTATGATGAATTGGTTGCCCGCGGCCTGATTGCCC
>ERZ773221.2013-NODE-2013-length-16860-cov-13.391253_pt1 | contig 16860 bp, 11 predicted proteins | sample MGYA00580994_ERZ773221 | MGnify/ENA primary metagenome ERZ773221 (study PRJEB29015, sample SAMEA2737758) | human gut metagenome | biome: human gut; feature: human-associated habitat; material: faeces | place: China | collected 2012 ... | reverse complement strand
CCGCCTCGCGGCGGCCAAAGGTTGTCGCCCACAGCAGGAGGCTCATCGGCCAGCGTGCCGCCCGTCCGCTCACTGCCAGCCCGGCAAGGATCACCGGCCCCATCGCCACCACCAGCAACAGGTTCAGCGGCAAATGGCGCAGCAGATAGCGCAGAAAACTGCCGAACATATCCTGTTGGTGTAAGGTTCCGTCCAGATCAAAAAACACCACTCTCCGTTCAGTGTGCTGCAAACTACCTCCTTTATCTCAGAACTCGCTTCTCGTTAGGGTAAGCTTAACAGCCTGACGCCATGTCGAGGGAAAACATCCCCTGCCGTTAAGAAAGAATTAAAGTAGCAGGCGAAGGAAAAATTGTGGCTTAAGAATTTTTAATTCATGGTATACCCCTTATAATCGAATAAAAATTCTGTCAGTCACGAGCCGGACGGCTCCAGCGGAGCTCCAATGAACTGTTTAACGCGTATTCGTCAGCGCTATCCCACCCTGGCGGCGAGCGACAAAAAGTTGGCCGATTATATTCTGAGCCAGCCCGATGAGACCCGGCACCTCAGCTCGCAGCAGCTGGCAGCGGAAGCCGGTGTGAGTCAGTCCAGCGTGGTTAAATTTGCCCAGAAGCTGGGATTCAAAGGCTTTCCGGCGCTGAAGCTGGCCCTTAGTGAAGCGCTGGCGAGTAGCCCGGATCCGCACTCCGTCCCGGTGCATAACCACATTCGCGGTGACGATCCGCTGCGTCTGGTCGGCGAGAAACTCATTAAAGACAATGTCGCCGCCATGCATGCCTCGCTGGACGTCAACACTGAAGAGACGCTACGGGAAGCCGTCACGCTGCTGCGCAACGCCCGGCGAGTGATCGTCACCGGGATTGGCGCCTCCGGCCTGGTGGCGCGTAACTTTAGCTGGAAGCTGATGAAGATCGGCATCAACGCTGTTTCTGAGCAGGATATGCATGCCCTGCTGGCGACGGTGCAGGCCATGTCCAGCGACGATCTTCTGCTGGCGATCTCTTACTCCGGCGAGCGTCGGGAGATCAATATGGCGGCCGGTGAAGCGCTGCGCGTCGGCTGTAAGATCCTGGCGATCACCGGGTTTAGCCCGAACGCCCTGCAACAGCAGGCGACCCACTGCCTGTATACTATCGCCGAAGAGCAGGCGACGCGCAGCGCCGCCATCTCCTCCACCAGCGCGCAAATGATGCTCACCGATCTGCTGTTTATGGGGCTGGTGCAGCAGGATCTGGAGCGGGCGCCGGAGCGCATTCGCCATAGCGAAGCGCTGGTGAAAAAGCTGGTCTGAGCAGAAAATGGGCGTATAATGCCCGCCCTGTTTGTGTTGTTTCTGAGACTTTCCTGATGGCGCTGTTAATTACCAAAAAATGCATCAACTGCGATATGTGCGAGCCGGAGTGCCCGAATGAGGCCATTTCGATGGGTGACAGCATTTATGAGATTAACAGCGACCGCTGCACCGAGTGCGTGGGTCATTACGACACGCCAACCTGCCAGAAAGTGTGCCCGATCCCGAATACGATCCTGAAAGATCCGGCACACGTCGAGAGTGAAGAACAGCTGTGGGATAAATTCGTGCTGATGCACCACTCGGATAAAATTTAACCGCCCTCCTGGCTAGCTTTCGACAATCACCGTGGCGCAGGCATAGTGGCGTTCATCAGCGAGAGTAACGTGAATAGCGCTTACTCCCATGCGTTCAGCTAAAAGGTTTGCTTCACCCCATAGCCGCAGCTTCGGCTTGCCCAGCTCGTCGTTGTAAACCTCGAACTGGTTAAACGCCAGCCCGTTACGGATCCCGGTTCCCAGCGCTTTCGCCGCCGCTTCCTTGACCGCAAAGCGTTTCGCCAGGAAACGCACCGGCTGCTGGTGCTGCTCCCAGATGCTCCATTCATGGTCGCTCAGCACCCGGCGGGCAAGGCGATCGCCGCTGCGGGCGATCACCGCTTCGATGCGGGCGATCTCGACGATGTCGGTACCCAACCCGAGAATGGCCATTAGCCGCGCGCTTCCAGCATCAGACGCTTCATTTCCGCCACCGCCTCCTTCAGGCCGCTCATCACCGCACGGCCAATAATCGCGTGACCGATATTCAGCTCATGCATTTCCGGCAGCGCAGCAATCGCTTTCACGTTGTGGTAGGTCAGACCGTGGCCGGCATTCACCTTCAGGCCGAGGCTGGCGGCGTAGGTGGCCGCTTTGGCAATACGTTCCAGCTCCCTGGCCTGCTCGGCGTCGGTTTTGGCATCGGCATAGCAGCCGGTGTGGATTTCGATATAGGGCGCGCCAACGTCCGCCGCCGCTTTGATCTGCGCTTCATCCGCATCGATAAACAGGGAGACCAGGATGCCGGCATCCGCCAGGCGTTGACAGGCATCGCGCATCTTGTCGCGCTGGCCGGCGACGTCCAGCCCGCCTTCGGTGGTCACTTCCTGACGCTTCTCCGGCACCAGGCAGCAGAAGTGCGGTTTGGTTTCGCAGGCGATCGTCAGCATCTCTTCAGTGACCGCCATTTCAAGATTCATGCGGGTGTGCAGCGTCTGGCGCAGGATACGCACATCGCGATCGGTAATATGGCGACGGTCTTCGCGCAGATGCACGGTAATGCCGTCGGCGCCGGCCTGTTCGGCAATGAAAGCCGCCTGAACCGGATCCGGGTAAGCGGTGCCGCGGGCGTTACGCAAGGTCGCGATATGGTCAATATTGACCCCTAACAATAATTCAGCCATGACAATCCTCGTTAATCATTATTCGTATTATCGGCTCGCGCCTTTCGCGCGGGCATAAACTGGCGAAACAACTCCCGGCTCTTGAGCGGTTTGCCGCCGAGATAGGGCTTCAGGGCGATACGGGTAAAGCGCTTCGCGGCGCGCAGCGTATCAACATCAGGAAACTCGCGACTCGCCAATGCTTTCAAATGGTGCCCGGTAAACGTGTTGTTATCAATCACCAGGCTGGCAATAAAGCCTTTTTCTTCACGATAGCGGTAGGTCATGGTGTCGTCTACCGGCTCGCCGCTCCCGGCGCAGTGGAGAAAATCCACGCCATAGCCCAGGTGCCCGAGCAGCGCCAGCTCAAAACGCCGCAGCGCGGGCTCCGGCGAGCCGCTGGCCCCGGCGAGCGCCTGAATGCAGTGCAGGTAGTCGAAAAAGAGTTCGGAGAAGCGTGTTTCGTGCTCCAGCACGCGGGAGATAAGCTCGTTAACGTAGAGACCGCTGTAGAGGGTGATGCCGCTGAGCGGCAGCGCCAGCGAAACGGCTTCCGCGCTGCGCAGGGTTTTGACTTCGCCGCGCCCGCCGAAGCGAACCAGCAAGGGGGTAAAGGGCTGTAAAGCGCCTTTGAGATTAGAGCGTTTGGAGCGTGCGCCCTTGGCAACCAGGCGCACGCGACCGGATTCTTCCGTGAAGACGTCCAGCATCAGGCTGGTTTCGCTCCACGGACGGCTATGCAGGACAAAGGCGCGCTGCCATCCATCCACGTTGCGTTAACTCAGAGGTCGTCAACGTAACCGAGACTGCGCAGGGCGCGCTCGTCATCGGCCCAGCCGGATTTCACTTTCACCCACAGCTCGAGGTGCACCGGCGCTTCAAACATCTCCTGCATGTCCTTACGCGCTTCGATACCGATGGTTTTAATTTTGGCGCCTTTATTGCCAATCACCATCTTTTTCTGCCCTTCGCGCTCGACGAGGATCAGGCCGTTGATATCGTAACCGCCGCGCTCGTTGCTGACGAAACGTTCGATTTCCACGGTGACGGAGTACGGCAGCTCAGCGCCGAGGAAACGCATCAGTTTTTCACGGATGATTTCGGAGGCCATAAAGCGTTGTGAGCGATCGGTAATATAATCTTCCGGGAAGTGATGGATCGCTTCCGGCAGATGCTTACGCACGATCGCCGCGATGGTATCAACGTTGGTGCCGGTTTCCGCTGAGATCGGTACGATATCGAGGAAATTCATCTGGCTGGCGAGGAACTGCAGGTGCGGTAACAGATCCGCTTTTTCCTGCACGTTATCCACCTTGTTGACCGCGAGGATCACCGGCGCTTTCGCGTCGCGCAGCTTGTTGAGCACCATCTCGTCGTCCTGCGTCCAGCGAGTGCCTTCCACCACGAAGATGACCAGTTCCACGTCGCCAATCGAACTGCTGGCTGCTTTGTTCATTAAGCGGTTAATGGCACGCTTCTCTTCCATATGCAGGCCCGGAGTATCAACGTAAATCGCCTGATACGGCCCTTCGGTATGGATACCGACGATGCGGTGACGGGTGGTCTGCGCTTTACGGGAGGTGATCGAGATCTTCTGCCCAAGCAGCTTATTCAACAGCGTGGATTTGCCAACGTTTGGACGACCCACGATGGCGACAAACCCACAATAACTTTTTTCTTCGCTCATTCCAGCTCCAGCTTTTTCAGCGCCTGTTCGGCGGCAGCCTGCTCCGCCTTACGACGGCTGGAACCTGTGCCAACCACCGGTTCACTCAGGCCACTGACCTGGCAGTGGATAGTAAATTCCTGATCGTGCGCTTCGCCGCGAACCTGGACCACCAGGTAAGACGGCAGCGGCAGATGACGTCCCTGCAGATACTCCTGCAGACGCGTCTTCGGATCCTTTTGCTTATCGCCCGGACTGATTTCGTCCAGACGGGTCTGGTACCAGGAGAGGATTAAGCGTTCAACGTTCTGAATATCACTGTCGAGGAAAACCCCGCCAATTAACGCTTCAACGGTATCCGCGAGAATCGATTCGCGACGGAAACCGCCGCTTTTCAGCTCTCCCGGCCCGAGGCGCAGACACTCGCCCAGCTCAAACTCGCGGGCGATCTCCGCCAGCGTGTTGCCGCGCACCAGCGTCGCGCGCATACGGCTCATATCGCCTTCATCTACACGAGGAAAGCGATGATACAGCGCATTCGCGATCACGAAACTTAAAATGGAGTCACCTAAAAATTCCAGGCGCTCATTATGTTTGCTGCTGGCACTGCGGTGAGTTAATGCCTGTTGCAACAGCTCCTGATGATGAAAAGTGTAGCCCAGCTTTCGTTGAAGCCGATTAATTACGATGGGGTTCATGCGTTACCAATAAATGAATGCGTCAAAGATGCAGCACACGAAACCGACCTGAGCATTCGCTTCAAACAGTAATTTGAAACAGACCAATACGCTTTCGTGTGCAGTGTCACCCGGCAGAGCGACAACCAAAAACTTCGGGGGGATATTCTATACGCAACGACACGGGATGTCGTTAGTTTGAATGGATTTAAATACTAAATAATTCACGCCGCTGCGATAACAGCAGCGACGTGAATTCAGCAGAGGAAATTAATGAATTCCACCAATGCGCGATAACCGCACGCCGGTCGGCCATTCACCTTCCTGCTTTTCAAAACTCATCCAGATAGCGGTTGCTTTTCCGACCAGGTTGGCTTCCGGCACAAAGCCCCAGTACCGGCTGTCGGCGCTGTTATCCCGGTTGTCGCCCATCATGAAGTACTGACCGGGCGGCACAATCCAGGTGGCCAGCGGCAGACCGGACTGATGGTAGTACATCCCAACCTGATCCTGGGCAATCGGCACCATCAGAATTCGGTGCGTCACGTCGCCCAATGTCTCCTGACGCTCGGTAAGACGAATGCCGTCGGCTTTGGTTTCGCCCTTCGGCAACTGCCAGAAACCGCTGCTCGCTTCGCCGCCGTTGCTGCGGGAGAAGGTCTGAACAAAATCGCTCGGCTCCACGTTGGAATAGGTCACCGGCAGCGCGTTGCCGCAGGCCTGTCCGGAACTGCAGCCCGGCTGAATAGTGACCTGTTTGGCAACCGGATCGTAGGTGACCTTATCACCCGGTAACCCCACCGCGCGCTTAATGTAGTCCAGACGCGGGTCTTCCGGATATTTAAACACCACGATGTCGCCGCGCTTCGGATGGCCGGTCTCGATCAGCGTTTTCTGGTAGATAGGATCTTTAATGCCGTAGGCAAATTTCTCCACCAGAATAAAATCGCCGATGAGCAGCGTTGGCATCATCGAACCTGAAGGGATCTGGAAAGGCTCATAAATAAATGAACGTACCACCAGAACGATCGCCAGCACCGGGAAAACCGATGCGCCGGTTTCCAGCCAGCCCGGTTTCGGGCCGACTTTCTTCAGCGTCTTCTTGTCCAGTTGCTCGCCGGTCGCTGTCTGAGCAGCGGCCTGACGTTCACGACGTTTCGGTGCAAAAATGAACTTGTCCAGGCACCATAAAACGCCCGTCACCAGGGTTGCAATCACCAGGATCAGGGCAAACATGTTCGCCATGCCAACTCCTTAGGGTTATTTGCCGTCTTTACCAACGTGCAGAATGGCGAGGAACGCTTCCTGCGGCAGCTCAACGTTACCGACCTGCTTCATACGCTTCTTACCTTCTTTCTGCTTCTGCAGCAGCTTTTTCTTACGGCTGACGTCGCCGCCGTAGCATTTCGCCAGGACGTTTTTACGCAGCTGTTTCACCGTAGAGCGCGCGATAATGTGGTTACCGATGGCCGCCTGAATCGCGATATCGAACTGCTGACGCGGAATCAGATCTTTCATCTTTTCCACCAGCTCGCGGCCGCGATACGGCGCGTTATCGTTGTGGGTGATCAGCGCCAGCGCATCGACGCGCTCACCGTTGATCAGCACATCGACGCGAACCATGTTCGACGCCTGGAAGCGTTTGAAGTTGTAGTCCAGCGACGCATAGCCGCGGGAGGTGGACTTCAGGCGGTCGAAGAAGTCGAGAACCACTTCCGCCATCGGAATTTCATAGGTCAGCGCCACCTGTTTACCGTGGTAAACCATGTTGGTCTGCACCCCACGCTTCTCGACACACAAGGTAATCACGTTGCCGAGGAACTCCTGCGGCAGCAGCATGTGACACTCGGCGATCGGCTCGCGCAGCTCCTGAATATTATTCAGCGGCGGCAGCTTGGACGGGCTGTCGACGTAGATAACTTCTTTGGAGGTGGTCTCTACTTCGTAGACTACCGTCGGCGCGGTGGTGATCAGGTCGAGATCGTATTCACGCTCCAGACGCTCCTGAATGATCTCCATGTGCAGCAGGCCGAGGAAGCCGCAGCGGAAGCCGAAGCCCAGCGCGGTAGAGCTTTCCGGCTCGTAGAACAGAGAGGCATCGTTAAGGCTCAGTTTGCCCAGCGCGTCGCGGAAAGCTTCATAATCATCGGAGCTCACCGGGAACAGGCCGGCATACACCTGCGGTTTCACCTTCTTAAAGCCAGGCAGCGCTTTGTCTGCCGGGTTGCGGGCGGCGGTCAGGGTATCGCCCACCGGCGCGCCGAGGATGTCTTTGATCGCGCAGACCAGCCAGCCTACCTCGCCGCATTTCAGCTCGGTACGGTCAACCTGTTTCGGGGTGAAGATGCCCAGACGATCAGCGTTATAGACCTGGCCGGTGCTCATGACCTTGATCTTGTCGCCCTTGCGCATGGTGCCGTTTTTAATCCGCACCAGCGACACCACGCCGAGGTAGTTATCGAACCAGGAGTCAATAATCAGCGCCTGCAGCGGCGCGTCCGGATCGCCTTCCGGCGGCGGGATATCGCGCACCAGACGCTCCAGCACGTCGGTCACGCCGACGCCGGTTTTTGCTGAGCAGCGCACCGCGTCGTGGGCATCGATCCCGACGATATCTTCAATCTCGTCCGCTACGCGCTCAGGGTCGGCCGCAGGCAGGTCGATCTTGTTGAGTACCGGAACCACTTCGAGATCCATCTCCATGGCGGTGTAGCAGTTGGCCAGGGTCTGGGCTTCTACCCCCTGCCCGGCGTCTACCACCAGCAGCGCGCCTTCGCACGCGGCAAGAGAACGGGAAACTTCATAAGAGAAGTCTACGTGGCCCGGGGTGTCGATAAAGTTCAGCTGGTAGGTCTCACCGTCGCTGGCCTTATAGTCCAGGGTGACGCTCTGCGCCTTGATGGTGATCCCGCGTTCGCGCTCAAGATCCATGGAGTCCAGAACCTGGGCTTCCATTTCACGATCAGAAAGGCCACCGCAAATCTGGATGATACGGTCAGACAGCGTCGACTTACCGTGGTCGATGTGAGCGATGATGGAAAAGTTTCTTATATTCTTCATATATAAGGATTTTTTAACCTTATTTAATAACATTCTTCATTTAATGGACACATCGGTGGACACTATCACAAACCTACCTGCCCGTATACTGGCCTGCATATTACACTGTAGTACCTTAATCGTCAGCATTGGATGCGTTACAGAAATCTACCAGGATAGACAGGAGGCTTTTACTTTTTCCTCCTGGTCATTTGACCGTCAGCAGGTCACTGTAACGAGTAGTGTAACGCGGTGATAGCATTTCCCGCTTCATCTGCCATGCCGTCTGTATCCCCTGCCCGGCAAAGTACAGCGACCCGCTTCCGTTTTTGGCGTTCAGTTGATCCAGAACTTCCATCAACTTTTCGCTGTTCTTCCGCGGCGCATTGTCGTCGAACAGGTTTAGCTGGGCCACGCCCTGACTGTAGAAGTCTCCGAGCATCACCCCTGCTTTTTGATACCTGCAGCCTTCCTTCCAGATGGCGTCCAGGCACCTGGTCGCCGCGGCGATAATGTCCCGCGTATCCTGCGTTGGCGTTAACAGCTTCACCGACGCGCTGTTGCCGTAATACGCCTCGTTCTGCGCAAAGGGGCTGGTTTTAACGAATGCGGAGATAAACCGGCAATACTGATGCTCGCCGCGGAGCTTTTCAGCCGCGCGCGATGCATAGCTGCATATCGCCTGCCGCATCTGTTCGTACTCAGTGACACGTTCGCCGAACGAGCGGCTGCAGACGATTTCCTGTTTCACCGGCGCGAACTCTTCCAGGCCGAGGCAGGGCTCGCCACGAAGTTCCCGCACAGTCCGCTCCAGAACGACGTTGAAATGCTTCCGGATAAAGCGAATATCGGTATCGGCCAGTTGAAGAACGGTTTTAATCCCCATTGCTTCCAGCTTTTTACTGATACGACGACCAATGCCCCAGACCTCATCAACCGGCAACAGCGCCATCAATTTCCTCTGTCTATCCAGATTAGACAAATCAACCACGCCACCGGTATGACGCTGCCACTGTTTCGCGGCGTGATTGGCCAGCTTCGCCAGCGTTTTTGTCTGGGCTATGCCAACGCCTACCGTTAGATGCGTCCTGCGCAGAACCGTCTCACGAATTTCCCGGCCAAAGTCGGTAAGGTCGCGACAGTTACGGACCCCTGTCAGATCGCAAAACGCTTCATCGATACTGTAAATTTCGCATCGTGGAGAGAGCTCTTCAAGCGTAGTCATGACCCGGTTCGACATATCCGCATAGAGCTCATAGTTGCTACTAAACGCAATAATGCCGTACCGGCGAAACATGTCCTTTTGCTTGAAATACGGCTCCCCCATTTTGACAAACGGCTTTGCCTCAGCGCTACGTGCAATCACGCAACCATCATTATTGGAAAGGACGACCACTGGCCTCCCTTTCAGGTCAGGACGAAAAACTGTTTCACACGATGCGTAAAAGGAGTTTACATCGCACAGAGCGAACATATTCAGACCGCAGCTTTAATGATGTATGTGACAACGCCAAACACATCCAGCGTATCATCAGGGCCAACGATAATCGGAGAATAAGCGCTGTTCATTGGGTTGAGCTGCACAGTCGGCCGAAGCTGCAATTTTTTGACAGTAAACTCACCGTCGACAGCGGCAATAACGATATTGCCGTGCTCCGCTTTACAGGAGCTATCGACGACGAGAAGATCCCCTTCACTGATACCGCCATCGATCATGCTATCACCAGCGGCTTTAACGAAATATGTCGCACCAGGATGGTTAATCAACAACTCGTTGAGATCGATTCGCTTCTCAACATAATCCTGCGCGGGACTGGGAAAACCACATTGCACAAGGTCACTAAACAAGGGGATCAACATGATCTGACGTAAGTCTGCTGGTGTATAAAACTTCATAATAAATACGCTCACATTAATACTGTTTATACATACAGTATATTTGCATCAGCAACAGATCAACATAGGTTTCGGCTATCAATCGTTACCGTTGACGCAACACATTGATGTAACTCATAAGGCAAGTATTCAAATGTTTTCAGTACTTCACTGTTTGATGGTTTTGCGAACAATGCGAGGATGAAATTTTTCAGCTATGGCACTACCTCTATAGCAAATTGCTCACCTGCGAGGCCTTGCATACGGTTCTCAGGGGAGTCTCTTGGCTGCGCAGAGTGCGGTGGCTTAAACGCGAATGATGTTATTTAGAAAGGCATAACGGCAATTGAAGAAAATAGTATTAACAAATATTATCGCTTTGCTTGCAGCAACATCAAGGATGCTAGAGTAAAGTTATCTTTAATCTTTCCATCCTTTACCAATAAGATAATTTCGTCATACGTATAAAATTGACACCCCATGACTCCTTCGCTTGATTGCAGTGATAGTTGTGATGGGTCTATTATTTCACAAACAACTGCTCTGACATTGTCAGTAATTAATCCTGAATCAGTAACCAACTCACCTAATATATAACTATTTACCGAAGAAAAATTCAATTCCTCTTTAAGCTCCCTTTCTGCACCATTTATGTGAGATTCACCACTTTCAATAAACCCCCTTGGAAATTCAATGAGAACAATCCCATCTCTCGAATGTTGGATCAATGCATATCTCCCATTACATTCAGGGATAACAACAGCCCCCCCATGTTTTTGGGTTATGCGCAAGTGCCCAGATTCATTAGTGAACACTTTTAAATATTGATTTTCAAGAATAATATTATTCAAAATTAACAATCCAGGTTTTATGATTTGCAGACTCACGAATCATCTTTATTGTATTATAAAAATAATATGCAACATACACTATGTAAAAAGTGCATTCAAGTAAAGCTATGAGTTCTTTATTACTGACTTTGAGTAAAGACAAAATCTCTTTTACTAACATTACAACAGGAAACCCGGAAATAAGAGTCATTCCAAGAATGACTCGATTTTCAATTCCAGAGAACATTTTAGCAAGCGTCATTTTATTGTACTCTTCTTCTTTCTTATCAAAAAAAGACTTAATTTCCAAATTAAGTACATCTAACTCGAAGATGTTTTTTGAAATCACTTTGTTAAGCACCAAAGCCGAATTAGCATATTGCATATGCCATGAACGTAGTCCAGACAGGGTTCTGATTGTCATACCACTAATCAGGCATATAACTACATTAAAAAAAACTGGGGAATAGGGGCTTACCAGCAACTTGCTAATGGTTGAATATGAACCAAAATAAAACGATATAACAACCAGATAAAAAGCTATCGCTTGATCTCGTTTTGTAGACTGCTCTTTTAAATGTTCATTGCACCGCTCATATACAGAAAGCAGAAAATCTTTAGAAACTGTCATCAAAACCTCTATATATTAATATGTTAGTTAATGATTCTATACCACCGAAGCCCAATGTAACATTAAAAGATCTGAGTCTTAAACATCGGCTACGCAAGAGAAAAACTCTCCACCAGCAAGCCCATGCATCAGATTTTGAAGATGAACAACCTTATCGAGTCGAAAAATATCTATAAATAGTCTTAACATCTACCCCGATCACTTCGGCTACCTGTTGCCGGGTAGCCCCATTATCTAGCATGCGCCGGCAGCATTCCACAACCTCTTCAGTCATTACTCTCCGGTGACCGCCGATGCGGCCCAGCTCTCGCGCCGCAGCTAACCCGGCATGAGCACTCTCTATGATCAGCTCCCTTTCCATCTCTTCCAGTGCGATCATGACATGAAAGAAGAAACAAACCCTCGGTCAATCTGAAGGCAGCTAGCCAGATGGGGAAAAGTCGGATTGTTTGTAGAAATCTTCCACCATACTAACTCCACTACCCGCAGACCAGTTTGGCAACCCACTCCGCAGCGCATCATGAATCGTGTACGTCACCCTTGTAGGTATCTGGTGACAGAAATCCCTTTACATAACAATCCCCATATTGCGCAGTATCCACAGCCTGTTTTCAGTGTGATCTGGTGTTTTGTCAACAAAGTACGACTGATAACGCTCTATCCAGTGATTTGCCTCAGGCTATGAGAAGTGGGTTCCACCCTCTGGAGGGATGAAACGAAATCCTGCATGTGAAGATACTTGCATCCCTTCAGGTTTAGAGGAACTGATTCACGAAATGCCTAGTTGATGTCTGATTGCCGAAGCATTATCTGCCCTTGAATAGACACTGATTATACATACAGCGCTTATAATAAAAGGGAAGATCAAGGGAGGTTATGGCTATCAAACTCCGTCGCAGATGAAACATTTCGTATTCTCATACAATTTTACTATTGTAGAAACTTTTTATTTTCAATAAAATGCACGAAAGTAAACATTTAATTACATAAAACCATGTTGTGTAACTGGAGAAAAAATGTTCAGGTCGGACATAAATGGGTTAAGGTCGATTGCTGCACTTCTGGTAGTTTTCTATCACTTTAAGTTATTTCTTTTTAGTGGTGGATACATAGGTGTAGATATATTTTTTGTAATTTCTGGATATCTCATGAATGAGATATGTGTTAAGACGCTGAACGATAAAGGATGGGTAATTTCATTTTACAAAAAAAGAATTAACAGAATTTATCCTGCATTACTTTTCACATGTATACTGACTTTTATATTATCTGTCATTATACTTCCCCCATCTTTTCTTGCTGACATAAAAAACCAGATAATTAGCGCATTAACATTCACCTCAAATATATATTACTGGAAGGCCACCTCAGGGTATTTTTCTTCCGTTGCCAGTAGTTATCTTCTTCTACATACATGGTCACTTGGTGTTGAATTTCAATACTACTTGATTTTTCCTATTGCCATCTGGCTTGCTAACAGCAAAGTATCCCGAGGAAAGCCATATATTATTTATGCTCTAGCAATAGCTATATCTTTGTTTTTATGCCTATTACTCGCTAAAAACAAGCCGTCAGCTGCATTTTACTTACTGCCCACCCGCGCATGGGAACTGTTCATAGGAGCATTTGCCTCAGCTTTTTATCACCGGAATCCTTACTCGATTATAACTCAGTACATTTCTGTTTCCGCACTCGTTTTATTTTGCGTTTTTTTTGATGACAGCCTCCCATGGCCTAGTCTATATACAGCAATCCCTGTTTGTGCGACTGCTCTGCTATTACATGCGCGAGTCAGCAATAAAAAAACAATCCTACGATTCAAACTGGCTCAGTATTTAGGAAGTGCATCATACTCTATCTATTTAATGCACTGGCCTATCACTTCCATGGCTTATAATATGGGATATGAGCCAAATACTCTTGGTAAATTGGGGCTTTCATTGTTTTCAATAGGATTAGGGGTTTTGTCCTATCACTTGATTGAAACAAGATTGAAGAAAATTAGCTTAAAGATAGCTGCCTCTGCTATCGTCCTCATTGTTATTTCCTTTGCGTGTTATCATTTTCAAATATCAAAGTTTTGGACAGCACCTGAGGTACTCGCCATGGATAAATATAATCGTGGCTATGAGAATACCGAAGCCGGGAAATTACAGTTTGGAAGCAAGCCTTTCTCATGTTTTTACACAGGAAAAGAAAACGAAACTTACGATATAAATAATTGTCTTTCCGCGTCCAAATCCAAGAAGAACATTCTTCTAATTGGAGATAGTCATATGGCTGATATGTCTATGGCATTCCGAGAAACATTTCCTGAAGTAAATGTCATGCAAGCAACACTCAGTGCGTGCCCGTTAATCCCTGGGGTGGAACGATTTGAAGAGTGTGAGCGTTTTACAAATACGATTTACTCCACGCTGAGTAAACTTAAGAATATTGATGCTGTTTTTATCTCAGCTTTTTGGTCAGATCAAAAAAACATAAATCAACTCCCAAGCGATATTGCACAAGCAGTGGCAACAATTAAAGAAAAAACTAACGCAAGTATTTATATCATTGGCCAAACAAAGGTTTTTGAGATGGGTTTACCAAGAACAATTCAACTTATGAAATCGGGCATGATTAATAACTACCGCGACACTAAAGTTGATGCAGTTAATGATTTATTGGCACGAAAACTAAACAATATGGGAATCCCTTATATCGACATTTACAACATAGGTTGTAAGGGTGATAGTTGTAAGTTGGTTTCTGATGATGGAGTGCCTATGCTTTTTGATTCCGACCACCTAACACATGAGTGGGCGATATCTGTTGTTCATATAATTGCAGATAGAATTGATAAAAAACTTTTATAAAATTATCTAAAGTGTAAAAAAGCGACTATCCATTGATAGTCGCTTTTTTTTACGACCATATATTCGGTATCATGCCGTAAAACTTCCCTCCCCCCTGATACACAAACTCGTACAGCGAGGTCGCTCCGGCAGTGTATTCCGTCGCTGGCGTGTAGCCAAACGTGAAGTTGGCCGGGTCGAACGTGACTGAACGCCCGCCGACAGCGTCCTGCGTCACCATCACAGCAACCCGAGCCCCTGGTTTCAGAACTCCCCAGTCTGATGATGCCTGCTTGATTGTAATATCCTGTGTGATGCCGTTGACATGCCAGACGTTGCCGCGATCAAAATACGGATGGAATACCGCAGCGCTGACATCTGCTGAGGCCTGATAATTTCGCCAGTCTGATTCGGGAACCCAGCCAAAATGCCCGTATTTCAGCCTGTTTTCTGCTCTCCCGCTAACCGAGTCTGTCAGCGCCTCTCCAATAGCCGGGTCGGTTGCATACGATAAAGGCAGCAGATTACGCACATCGTATGAGTGAATGACTGGCTTCACATCACCGCTTTCGGCCCCACTTTCTGACGGAGGGATAACCAGTGAATTAATCAGGGTATAATTCACTGAAGAGTCAGTAAATGTTTCAGATGAGCCCTCGACCCGGGCGTAACCGTCTATGTGCACCACCGTGTTATATCCGGCGAAAATGGGCGCCAACTTTCCTGCGCCTGGCGTCAGCACCTCTCCACTAAAACCAAGCTTCCATACCCCAGCGTATAGCGTGAAGAGACGGTTAATATCGTACGCACGCAAACCGCGCGCATTAATATCAATATGTTCCTTTTTCCATGGGGCGATGGTTTTAGAGGTCCGGATAAGATTGGCGAACCCCTCAAAATCCAGCCCGGACACATCAATCACATCATTCATGCCATTGAGGCTCATCACCACATAGTTTGCGGACGGCGCGGAGATTTTACCCCCGAGTTTTATGCTCTCTGTTTTGTTTGCAGAAAGACTCTCCGTAGCACCGTTGCTATAAATAAAACCATCACCAAGAGACGTAATTTCAAGATTTTTGACATTAATATCAACGGTTCCAACTTCTGCATTTCTTCCCAGCTGTAAAAATCTGGTTATTGGCGTATCGTCATTCTTCTTCCTGACATTACCAACAGTCAGGGAGTTTACTTTAGATGTATTTGTTGATGCATCACCGACTACAATACCCCACCCTCCTGTCGCTTTTTCATTAAACACGTATTCGTCGACGATAAAAGAATCAATTTCATCTGCCGTTAATTTAATCCCTGAGCCATACTGAGAGGCGCAATCAAACAGCCCTATTCTGAACGTCCCAATAGCCGTGTAAGTCAGGTTTGTATCGTATATGGCTTTGATGACTTCCGTCTGAGTTAAACCGGCAATCTCATCAATATTTATATTCCAGAATTTATACGGAGCGTTACCTGTAATTTTCACCCCGCACAGCGCATTTTCAGGAATTAATTTATCACATTTAATGTCATACCCGTGTCCGCGGCTGATTTCATAATGAGAAAAATCGCCACCGGTTAATGCAAAAATATCATCACCGCCCGCCCCGGTAATCGTTTTGATATGCACACCAATATACGGAGGCATGAAGTGCAGACCATCCGAATAGTTGTCGATGTTCGCAAACGGCACGACGAAATTACGCACGTTAGCAATCAGCGCTGAATATTTGCGCATGCGCCGGATTGAGTTTATGTACAGGCTGCCGTTCATGATGCCGTGAAAAATCATCCCCATGAGATACAGCTTCATGGTGTCGGACGGCTCGCCGCTCGCTTTCAGTTGCGTGCATTTCCCGTCAAGGCGGCCATAAATCTCCACGCTGATATTTTCGTCAGCTTTGAAACAGAAAAGCCCGTTAGCCCAGGCATCATAAGTGGCTGATGTCCCTTTCGGCAGGTTGTGGGCCTCTGCGACAAAATTGTCGTCGTCAGTAACGCTGACGACCTTCATGATGCCATCAAAACCGAATTCAACCGCGCCATAGAAGGCCACATAGTCGCCTGCAGAGAAACCATGCCCTGGACAGACAATGTTTAGGTAGGCAGAAAGTCCGCTGGACCTGACGTTATCTTTCCACGGATCGCTGTAGTTGGTTGATACCGTCATACTGGTTACTGCATATCTGGGATTGCTGTAAGCGGCGTTCTGAATAAAAGGCCCCCACACAGAATCAACGTCTTTTTCCCAGGTGACGCCATGCCCAATGACTAGCCGGGTATTGCTGCGAATGGTGCTGGTCGCATTGTAGTAATACGTACCCGGATTCAGACACAGAATAGTACCCCTCTTTTCCAGTGAGGACTGTAATCTCGCTGTATCGGTTGCTGAGTTGCCTGAGGGGCCAGGCAGCACATGAACAATCGTGTCAGCAGCGTCGACAATCGTCATGACGTCACCGCTCATGACACCCGCCAGTAATCGCCACTGTGCTGCGTCAAACGTTTCGGTTGTGGTAAACGGCAGTTGGTCAGCCACTGCCGCATAGGTATTCCCGTTATATGTGACAGTAAAGCGTGTGCTGCTGACGGAC
>ERZ773221.2007-NODE-2007-length-16902-cov-9.017332_pt1 | contig 16902 bp, 10 predicted proteins | sample MGYA00580994_ERZ773221 | MGnify/ENA primary metagenome ERZ773221 (study PRJEB29015, sample SAMEA2737758) | human gut metagenome | biome: human gut; feature: human-associated habitat; material: faeces | place: China | collected 2012 ... | reverse complement strand
CGGCTGACACGACGGTGTGTGCTTTTGCCCACTTTTCCAGCTGCTGGGAAAAGTGGGCCGCCGGAGGCACGGGCCCTACAAAAGAAAATCACCCGCTGGAGCGAAAAAGAAAACCTGCAAAGAGGGAACGGATTCCCACGACCAGCCTGCGGACTGGTCTCGGAATGACAGGCTTAGCATATGAGAGAATTTTCAGCGGCCCAATAAAGTCTGTGCCTTTTTGTGTCAATCCGTTCTCCACGGTAGAATGGCGGCCATTCCGGCGAAAAGAAAAAATAGTGCTTGCTTTTTGTCGCCGGGGCGTATATAATGGGGGCAAGTCAATAAAAGGACAGAGCGTCCGGCGCCTTGTGCGTCGGCGGCGGAATCGGGTGAGAAGCCCGGCGAGTTGGTCACTGTGATGCCTGCTGAGACAGGATAAGTCAGATACACCGAGCTCTGTGCCTTGGTTTTGCCATCACCGAAGCCGAATCGTGAAACGCTTTGCAGCTTGCACGGTCCCGCTTGGATCGTGCTTTTTTGTTGCGCAAAAGCGAAAACAGGACTTTCTGCCATGGGCAGGGGGTGCTTTTCGTGCGGTGCCGGCAGCCACAGGCCCGCATGGAACAAAAACGCAAGCCGAGGGGCGGTCAAACCGTCCATTTCCATAAGGGCAGGAGGGGTTTCAGCCACCCCTCCTGCCTCCTTCTTATGTGTACTGTATTTTTTGGGCATCCGCCTTCAAAATAAATTTGTAAAAGAGAGGACAAAAACGAATGAAGAAACGCATTGTATCGCTGCTTCTGACGCTGGTGATGGTACTGTCTCTGGTACCCATGAGCGTTTTTGCGGCGGACAACCACGACGGACAGGTTCATGTCATCGTGGAGAACACCACCTACCCGGAAGCCGAGGGCGCTCCCTGGGAAGGGACACTGGTGGAGGAATGGATAGATCTGAATGAAGATTCTACCATGATGGGCTGTGTGGTAGAGGCACTGGAAAAGAACGGCTGCGAGCAGACAGGCGCCGAGAACAACTACATCAGCTCTATCGAGGGTCTGGGTGAATTCGACGGCGGCTCCATGTCCGGCTGGATGGGCACCCTGAATGATTGGTTCACCAACCAAGGCTTTGGGGCCTTCACCGTGGCGGACGGAACGCTGGGATCCGGCGACGAGATCCGGATCATGTATACCCGCAATGGCTACGGCGCCGACCTGGGCGGCAGCTGGGACAATCACATCAAGACGGTGAAGGCCCTGACCTTCAGCGCCGGTGAGCTGTCCCCCGCCTTCGACCCGGACACCCATGAGTATACCCTGACGGTGGACAAGGGGACCGACAGCGTGCTGGTCACCCCCACCGCCAGCAACAAGAACTATCAGGTCAGGACCTATGTGGGCGAGACGGAGTATAAGCGCACGGCGATGGTTCCCACTGTGGACGGTACCACCATCACCGTCAAGTGCGGCGACCCCAGCTGGCCCAATATGAACAACGACAATGAGCCGGCACAGGTCTACACCGTCAACGTGAAGGTGAAGTCGGACGACAAGCCTGTTACTCCCGCCAACACCAAGGTGCTGGTTCGGGCGCAGGACGGCGGCGCATGGCTGCACCAGCCCATGGTGAGTGAGCTTACCGGCGGTGAGGCGGAGAAGTACGGCTACACCGACAAGGTGGAGGGCGTTTCCGCTCTGGATGCGCTGGTGGTCTCCCACGAGCTGACCTTCGGCGACGACTTTACCCCGGAAACCGCCAAGGATTTCCTGGAGGTCAGCAGCAGCGGCTTTATCACCAAGCTGTACGGCACGGAGACCTATGTCTGCGGCTTCTATGTCAACGCCGGCTATCCCAATGACGGCACCAAGGCACCCTCCGGCCCCGGCTATAATGGCACCACGGTGGTCAACACCAAGCTCAAGGACGGCGACACCGTGGATTTCTTCTTCTATGCCGACGAGGATGCTTATTCCGACTACTATACGTGGATCGATGTCCCGGAGACCATGGTGACGGGTGAGGCCATCACCGTGACGGTGAAGGGCTTCTATGCCGTGGAGGGCTATCGCTATAAGGATGCTGCGGAGCTGAAGGCCGCTGCCCGGCCCCTGGAGGGCGTGGGTCTGGCTTGGGTGGACGCAGACGGCTACATCAAGCCCATCAAGGATGTTGTGACGGACAAGGACGGTCAGGCCACCTTCACCGTGGGCAGCGAGGCCACCGGCTATCTGGTAGCCCAGAGCGGCGATGACGTGTACGCTCTGATGAATCCCAGCGACTACATCCGCAAGGTGGCGGGCAAGCCCGTGGAGACGCTGGGGCTGACCATCCGCTCTCAGGCGGACAACGCCTATCTGCACAGCATCAGCGAGGTGCAGGTGGCCAGCAATACCGCCGAGAAGTACGGCTTCACCGACAAGGTGGAGGGCGTCTCCGTGCTGGATGCGCTGGTGGCGGCCCATGAGATGGTTTATGGGGATAAGTTTACCCCGGCAACGGCCAAGCAATATCTGGTCATTGATCCCAACACCGATTGGGAGAGCAAGGTCTTTGGCCGTGAGACCGGCTTCCACGGCTTCTATATCAACAACGATTTCCCCACCAATGAGGCAGGCGCTGCCCGGCCCAAGGTGACGGATACCAAGCTGCTGGACGGCGATGTGCTGGACTACTTTGTGGGCAGCGACGCCGAGAACCAGAACGACTACTACACCTGGCTGGAGGTTCCTGCGACCATGACCTCCGGTGAGGACATCACCGTTACCGTCAAGGGCGTGAAGGCACTGGATCCCGACGCCACGCAGGCCAATGCCCAGCCTCTGGAGGGCGTAGGTCTGGCATGGCTGGATATGACCACCGGCACCATTAAGCCCATTGACGGCGTGGTGACCGATGAAAACGGCAAGGCGACCTTCACTGTGGTGGAGGGTGTGGCGACCGGTTATCTGGTGGCCACCACCGCTACCTATCACACGCATACGACCTATGCGCTGATGAACCCCAGCGCCCCCATCCAGATGGTCACCGGCAACGCGCATACCGTGGAGCTGAAGGGCCTGCACAACGCACAGCTGAACAGCCTGAAGCTGTACACCTACAAGGATGGCGTGAAGGGGACGCAGGATCTGCTGTCCGGCATCAGCACCGAGGCGGACGGCTACGGCCTGAAGTACACAGCAAAGCTGGCCTCCGGCACCTATTGGGTGGAGGGCTACGACGCCAACAAGGACTGCAACGGCGGCATGGAGATGGTCATCGCTGATGATACCACCTCTGTTTCCGTACAGCGTGCCTATGAGATCTATGCCCGCAACAGCGGCTGGGTGGCAGGCACCGACTATACCATTGACTATCAGTTGACCACCGCCGACGGCGTGAAGCGCACTGCCACGCTGGGCAGCGGCACCGTTTACGGCAACCTCCGCACCACGGGTATCTTCGTGGAGACGGATACCGTGACGGTGAACCTGATCCCCTCCGAGGAGCACACTGCGAATTACAACGTTGGCACCAAGACCGTTGTCACGAAGGTGGGCGGCGGCGCTCAGTCCTTCGATATCTCCGTACCCAAGGCCTTTGCTGTGAAGGTGACGGCTCCTGCCGGCTCTACCGTCAGCGTGGGTACCTTCGGCAACTACTATACCTATGAGTTCCTCCGTCCGCAGGAGAACAGCATCTCCACTCAGGACGGCGACACCGTCACCGTGACCTATCGGGCGCCGGAGAGCAACCTGAACTACTTCGTGCGGGTGCAGAATCCCGACGGCGTGACCTATTGGGATTTCAACAAGTGGACCACCGATCAGGATATCGTCGTGACCCGTGCCGATCTGCACATGGACGACGATTTCAACAAGGATACCGTCAGCCGGTTCGATAAGAATACCTACGATCTGGGCAATGTGTATCTGAACATCAACGCCAAGGGCTACATGAACATGAACGCCGGCGACACCTATGAGCTGGATGTGTTCCGTAACTGGCAGGCCATTGAGGGCTTCATGAACGCCAAGATCGCCCTGCCGGATGCCCACTACGAGGTGGTGGACTTCGACGGTAAGCCCAGCGACGTGGTGAGCATCGCTCCCAATGCCGACAACAGCTGCCTGGCCTATATGACCGCCAACCATCAGGGTACGGCGCTGGTGAAGGTCACATACGATGCCATGACCCATAAGCAGGGCCAGAGCAGCACCGCCGACAAGACCTTCTCCGCCATCTGGCCGGAGTTCACCGGTGTGTTTGTGGTATCCGTGGGCGCTGACGGCACCGCCATCCAGACCAATATGCTCATGGATCGTATGGATGTCGCCGTCACCAAGGACGAGCAGAAGCAGTTGGATGCCGAGCACGACATCCTGTTCTATCTGGGCACCGACGGCGCCAGCTACACCTTCACTCCGGAGAGCGGCTGCACCGTTACCGTGGCCCGCTCCACCGTGGGTAAGACCATGACCTTCAACGGCTTCACCTCTCAGGGTGTCACCGTGGACGCCGAGACCGGCGCCGTGACGGTGGCGAACCTCACCACCGGCCGCCATATCGTCCGGGTAGAGAAGGACGGCGTGGCCACCTATCAGGTCATCACCGCCCGTGGCGTCAGCTACAAGCTGCTGGACGCCGAGGGCAATGAGCTGCCGGAGAATGCCGAGGTCAAGCCCGGCGAGACGGTGCAGCTGCAGTTTACCGGGCTGGTGAGTCCCAAGGAGAAGATGGCGGGTGTGTATAACCACAGATTCTCCCTGTACTATACCGACGCTGACGGTAACTTCTTCCAGTCCAATCCCGGCGGCGGCTACGGCGTGTATGACTTCAGCGGCAACCCCGCCCGTCAGCGCATCTCCATCACCGTTCCGGCGGATCAGGAGGGCCTGACCTATGAGCTGACCGGCGCCATCAAGGTGGGCGGCTACCCCGGCAAGCCCACCCATCGTATCGTGACCTACGCCGAGGGCATGGGGATGCAGCACGGTACCGCCACCGCCAGCGTGCTGGCTCAGCTGCCTCAGGTGACCTTGAAGCTGTCCGGCTATGCTGCCGACGGTGTGGAGAAGCTGATCGATGCCATCGGCACGGTGACCCTCGACAGCGAGGAGGCTATCAAGGCTGCCCGTGATGCTTATGATGCTCTGACCGAGGAGCAGAAGGCTCAGGTGGGCAACTACCAGACCCTGCTGGACGCCGAGGCCAAGCTGGCTGACCTGCAGGCTGTCGACGCTGTGGAGAAGCTGATCGATGCCATCGGCACGGTGACCCTCAACAGCGAGGAGGCTATCAAGGCTGCCCGTGGTGCTTATGATGCTCTGACCGAGGAGCAGAAGGCTCAGGTGGGGAACTACCAGACCCTGCTGGATGCCGAGGCGAAGCTGGCTGACCTGAAGGCCGCCGACGCTGTGGAGAAGCTGATCGATGCCATCGGCACGGTGACCCTCAACAGCGAGGAGGCTATCAAGGCTGCCCGTGGTGCTTATGATGCTCTGACCGAGGAGCAGAAGGCTCAGGTGGGCAACTACCAGACTCTGCTGGACGCCGAGGCCAAGCTGGCTGACCTGAAGGCTGCCGACGCTGTGGAGAAGCTGATCGATGCCATCGGTACGGTGACCCTCGACAGCGAGGAGGCTATCAAGGCTGCCCGTGGTGCTTATGATGCTCTGACCGATGCCCAGAAGGAGCTGGTGGGGAACTACCAGACTCTGCTGGACGCCGAGGCCAAGCTGGCCCAGCTGAAGAAGGATGCTGAAAAGCCCTCTCAGCCGGAGCAGCCTGAGAAGCCCGCTACCGGCGATGCCGGTGTGGCGCTGTGGCTGACGGTCATGTGCATGACCACTCTGCTGGGTGCTGCTCTGGTGGGCAAGAAGCGCAAGGCGTAACCTAAAGCAAATAAGAAGTCCCCGGCCGGTGGCCGGGGACTTCTTGCTGCATAGGTTGCAGCCAAAAGAGAATATAAAAAGAAGGCATCTGCATTTGGACAGATGCCTTCTTTTGGAGCTTGTGGCCGGACTCGAACCGGCGACCTGCTCATTACGAGTGAGCTGCTCTACCAACTGAGCCACACAAGCAAAATAGGAGGGTGGGGCTATATACTGCACCGCACGCAGGGCACAGCCACGCCTTGTATTGTGCCACATTTTCGGGGATTTGTCAACTAAAAATTCCGGGGTGAATAATACATAACGTAATCGGCACCAAAGTTTTGCGACAAAAGAAACCCCGGTGCGTACAGAATCCACAAAGCCCGTCCAAAACACCCCAAAAGCCCCTTTGGAAAATGGTGCGGAAAAGAGGAGAGAATCCATGAAAAACCGGACTTTTTTACACGGCGACAGGATGGGGGAGGATTCGCCTGAGTTTTACATAATTCATTTGTAAATAAACCTTTACAAAGAGTTATTCACATTATCCACAGACTTTTCCACACCGGGAAAAACCTTGTCGGAAAAAGGTTTTCCACATTATGCACCGGTTTTTCCACAGGGCGCAAACGCAGTTTTACACCGGAACAGAAAGGTGAATATAATTTACATAATGTAAAAATGTAAAGGCGTTTTTCCTGTGAGTAGACGGGGAGTTACCATAACTTGGAGAGAGCCGAAAAGAAGGGGAGCGGCCATACAGAGGTCGCTCCCTTTCGTGCAATTTTATCCACGATCCAGATCCCGTGTGGCGTAGGCGTTCAGGGAGAGATCCGCCGTATGTCCCGCCAGATACTCATAGTAGCCCTGTGCGCCGATCATAGCCCCGTTATCGCCGCACAGCCGCAGAGGCGGCAGGTACAGCCGGCAGCCCGCCTGACGGCAGGCCCGCTCCAGATCGCCCCGGATGATGGAGTTGGCGGCCACGCCTCCGGCGGCCACGATGGTGCGCCGTCCGGTACGGCGGGCGGCCTCCATGGCACGGGGGACCAGCTCGTCGCTGACGGCCTGTGTGAAGTCACGGGCCAGCGCCGCAGCATCCAGAGGCTCGCCCTTTTGCTGGGCATTGTGGGCCAGATTCACCACCGCCGTTTTCAGACCCGAAAAACTCATATCCAGTTCCGCTCCCTCCACATGGACACGAGGCAGGGTATACTTGCCGCCGGGGGACTGCTGGGCCAGAGCATCCATGGGCTTGCCGCCGGGGTAGGGCAGGCCCAGCACACGGGCCGCCTTGTCGAAGCACTCACCGGCAGCGTCGTCCCGTGTGGCCCCTAAGATCGCCATGTCCGTATAGTCCCGGACATCTACGATGAGGGTGTTGCCGCCGGAGATGGCCAGCGCCAGAAAGGGTGGCTCCAGCTCCGGGAAGGCCAGATAGTTGGCGGCAATGTGGCCACGGACGTGGTGGACCGGGATCAGCGGCACGTCCAGCGCATAGGCCACGGACTTGGCGAAGCTGACCCCCACCAGCACGGCGCCGATGAGGCCGGGGGCATAGGTGACGGCCACGGCGTCCACGTCGCTCTTGGTGAGCCCGGCATCGGACAGCGCCTGATCCGTCAGGCCGGCAATGGCCTCCACGTGCTTGCGGGAGGCGATCTCCGGCACGACGCCGCCGTAGAGGGCGTGCATATCCGCCTGAGAGAGGATGGCGTCGGAGAGGACCGTGCGTCCGTCCCGCACCACTGCCACGGCAGTCTCGTCGCAGGAGGATTCAAAGGCCAGAATGTTCATTGTGCCGCCTCCTCGTCAAAACGCCGGGTGAGGATCAGGGCATCCTCCTTGGGGAGGTCATAGTAGTTCTTGCGGCGGCCAGCCTCCTGAAAGTCGAAGCCCTGATACAGGGCGATGGCGGCGGTGTTGGAGGGGCGTACCTCCAACGTCAGAAAGGCCAGATGGTTGGCCTCAGCGAAGTTGAGAAAGACCTGCAGCAGCTGCCCGGCGATGCCCCGGCGGCGCTGTTCCGGGAACACCGCCACGTTGGTGATATAGCCCTCGTCGGCAGCCACCAGCAGCCCGGTATAGCCCAGCACGTCGCCGGTGACGGCGTCCTCCGCCACCAGAAAGGCAGCGCACTGGTTTTCCAGCTCCTCCGCCAGCATCTTCCGGGACCAGGGGCGGGAGAAGCAGATGCGCTCCAGTCGCTCCAGCGACTCCAGATGGTCGGCGTTCATGGGTACGATCTTGATGTTGTTCATAGGATGACCTCGATATCTGTCAAATTGTTCAGCCCTTGGCGGAGAGCCAGTCGGGGCCGCTGTGGGCATCGGCGGGCAGGGGGACGGACAGCTGGGCGACACCCTGCATTTCCTCTTGTAAAAGGGCCTCGACACGGGGGGCCTCCGCTGCCGGACACTCCACGATGAGTTCATCGTGGACCTGCATGATGAGCCGGGCGGCCAGACCCTCGCCGGAGAGCCGATGCTCCACCCGGATCATGGCCAGCTTCATGATGTCCGCTGCCGTACCCTGAATGGGCATATTCAGCGCCACCCGCTCCCCGAAGGAGCGGAGGTTGAAGTTAGAGCTCTTCAGCTCCGGCAGCGCCCGACGCCGCCCGAAGAGAGTGGCGACGTAGCCCTGCTGCCGGGCCTGCTCCACCACCTCCGTCATATACCGGCGGACGCCGGTGTAGGTGGCGAAGTAGCGCTCCATATACTCCTTGGCCTCGGCCACGGTGACGCCGATATCCTGAGACAGGGAGAAGGGGGAAATGCCGTAGACGATGCCGAAGTTCACGGCCTTGGCCCGTGAGCGCATCTGGTGAGTCACCTCCTCCGGCGGTACGTGGAACACCTTGGAGGCGGTGAGGGTATGGAAGTCCTCCCCGGAACGGAAGGCCTGCTGCATCACCTCGTCGCCGGAGATGTGAGCCAGCAGCCGCAGCTCGATCTGGGAGTAGTCGGCATCCACCAGCAGATTCCCCGGCGCCGCCACGAACATCCGGCGCATCTGGCTGCCCAGCTCCGTGCGGGTGGGGATGTTCTGGAGGTTGGGCTCCGTGGAGGACAAGCGGCCGGTGGCCGTTACCGTCATCTGGAAGCTGGTGCGGATGCGGCCGTCGGCGTCGATGACCTTCAGCAGACCGTCGGCATAGGTGCTTTTCAGCTTGCTGTACTGCCGGTATTCCAATACGTCCGCCACAATGGGGTGCTGCCAGCGGAGCTTTTCCAGCACGTCGGCGTTGGTGGACCAGCCGGTTTTGGTTTTCTTGCCGTGGGGCAGCTGGAGATCCTCAAAGAGCACCTTGCCCAGCTGCTTGGGGGAGTTGATGTTGAAGGGAGCCCCGGCGGCGTCATAGATCCGCTGCTCCAGCTGGCGGATGGTGCCGGTGAGGCTCTCGCCGAAGTCCGACAGCGCCTTGGCGTCCACCAGAAAGCCCCGCTGCTCCATCCGGGCCAGTACCGGGCAGAGAGGCAATTCCACGGTGTGATACAGCTCCTTCATGCCCAGCTCCTCCAGCTTGGGGGGCAGGGTCTCATACAGGGCCTCCACGGCGGAGCAGTAGCTGTGGAGGGCCGCCCACGCCGAAGCGGTATCCGCCAGCGGGGCAAAGGCATCCGGCTCCAGATGCAGGGGCTTGGGCAGTTCTTCATTATAGTAGGTCACGAACAGCCGCTGGAGGTCGTAGCTTCCGGCGGTGGCATCCAGCAGGTAGGCGGCCAGCGCCGTATCGAACCCATAGCCCTCTATGGGGAGGTCCTGCTCCAGCAGCGCCCGCATGGTGTCCTTGATGTGGTGACCGACTTTTCGGATATCGGCGGAGAACAGGGCGGACAGCAGGGCGTGCCAGTCGCCGGTATAGCGGTTCTGGTCCAGCTCGGCTGCGGCGGAGGTGTGCGCTCCGGTATCCCACTGGACGGAGAGAACGGAGAGGTCCGGTAGGGCGTAGACGGTCACATGGTCCGCCTGACGCCACTGGGCCAGCAGAGCCTGGGCCTGCTGCTCCGTCTCCAGCGGCTCAACGGTGACGGTATACTCCGGGGTGGCCTCCGTGTCCCGATGGGGGGTGAGGCCGTACCGGTCGATGAGCTTCTGAAACTCCAGCTTCAGCAGCAGGTCATAGAGCTCCGGAGCAAAGGGGCGGCGGAGGTTGTCCTCCGGGGCGAAGTTCAGCGGGGCATCGGTGACGATGGTGGCCAGATACCGGGAGTGCTCAGCGCTCTCCCTGCCCTCCTGCAGCTTTTTGATGACGCCGGGCTTGGCGTCGATCTCCGGCAGCAGGCGGTACAGCTCCGCCACGGAATGATACTGCTGCACCAGTGCCATGGCGGTCTTTTCCCCCACGCCGGGGACGCCGGGGATGTTGTCGGAGGCGTCGCCCATGAGGGCCTTCAGGTCGATCATGTGGATGGGGGTGAAGCCGTACTGCTCCCGGAAGGTCTCCTCCGTCATGTCCTTGGTGGTGGTCTGGCCCATACGGGTGGACACCAGCTTCACCTTGGTGTGGGGGGTGATGAGCTGGAGGCTGTCCTTGTCGCCGGTGACGATGACGCAGTCCCAGCCGGCCGCCTCGCAGCGGCGGCTGATGGTGCCGATGAGGTCGTCGGCCTCGTAGCCGGTGAGGTCGTACTGGGGAATGTTCATGGCGGAGAGCACCTGCTTCAGATACGGCAGCTGCAAGGCCAGCTCCTCCGGCATCCCCTTGCGCTGGGCCTTGTAACGTTCATCCGCCTGATGGCGGAAGGTGGGCTCCCGGCGGTCGAAGGTGACGCACAGCGCCTCCGGCTGCTCCTCGTCCAGCAGCCGCTGGAGGGTGGTGAGAAAGCCATAGATCGCATGGGTATACAGCCCGTCCCGTGTGGACAGGGGGCGGATGCCATAATAGGCCCGGTTGACGATGCTGTTGCCGTCGATGACCATCAGTTTCATGGAGGATCCTCCTTATACTTCCTAACATACTCCACTTCATTATACGCCAGTTTCGCCCATAAAACAACCTCCGCCGTGGAGCGGGACAGAGGTTTTCCGGTATTTTGCATGGAATGGGGCGGAAAAGAGGGAGAATTTGTTTTTCCTCTTTCTTTTTCCGGCGAAATGCGCTATAATCTATATTTGACTGAAATTTGACCGGAAGGGGTATGTAGATATGTCCGCAGAGCTGTTACAGCTGCTCAACGGCGTTCAGACCATGTCCATCGTGGGAATGTGCAAGAATGCCGGAAAAACCACCATGCTCAACTGGATGCTGCACCACGACCGCCTGCAGGGGACGCTGGGCCTGACCTCCATCGGCCGGGACGGCGAGTCCACCGACGTGGTCACCGGCACGGAGAAGCCCGGCATCTTCGTGCGGGAGGGGACCCTCATCGCCACCGCCAAGGATATGCTGCGGCTGGGGGACACCACGCTGGAGATCATGGAGACCACCGGCATCCCCACGCCGCTGGGGGAGGTGGTGATCTTCCGGGCCCGCAGCGACGGCAATGTCCAGCTGGCAGGGCCGTCCATCACCACGCAGCTCAAGGAGGTCTCCCGGCTGTTCTTCGAGATGGGGGCCGACAAGTCCATCATCGACGGCGCTCTGGGCCGCAAGTCTCTGGGCGCACGGGCCGTGGCGGAGGGGGTCATTCTCTGCACCGGGGCCTCGTACCATATGAGCATCGACAAGGTCGTGGCCGACACCGCCCACGTGTACCGGCTGATGAATCTGCCCAAGGCGGAGACCATGCCCCCAGAGATGGAGGAGAGTCTGGAGAAGTGCCTGAAGGATCACGGCGAGGCCCTGATCTCCGGGGCGCTGACGGATACCATGGTGATGCCACTGCTGCGCTCCGGCGTGCTGCGGAATACCCGGCTGGTGGTGAAGGATCCCAGCAAGGTGCTGCTGAGCAGTGATGCGCTGGATAAGCTCCAGACCCGTCAGGTGCGGCTGGAGACGGAGGAGGCCGCCCGGACCCTGTGCGTCACCATCAACCCGGTGTCCGCCTACGGCTGGAAGTTCGACAAGGATGAATTTATGACACGGATGCGGGAGGCGGTGGATGTCCCCGTCATCAACGTGAAGGAGGAACTGGCATGATCAATATTCGCTTTGAGGAGAGAGAAAAAATCGGCTTGCAGTATGCGCTGGAGACTCTCCACGGGTGCAGCCCCTTCGGTCAGGAGAAGATCCGCAAGCTGCGCTATTACTCCCCCGACGAGCGGGAGGAGCTGGAGACGGAGCTGTATAACGTGGAGCAGGCCGCCAAGGCGGCGGATGCTCTGAAGCCACTGTACGACAGGATCGGCCTGATGCTGTGCCAGATGAAGGACATCCGTGGCTCTCTGCGCCGGTGCCAGGCGCTGGAGATCCCGGATCATGTGGAGCTGTTTGAAATCAAGGTATATCTCCAGCGGCTGGAGAGTCTGATCCCCCTGTTCCAGCAGGTGTGCCAGACCACTCACTTTAAGGCGCTGGCCTTCCATGATCCGGCGCAGGCGCTGGAGATCCTGGATCCGGACAAGACCCGCAGCCGTGGCTTCTACATCCCCGACAATGCAACACCCAAGCTGAGGGAGATCCGTGCGGCCAAGAAGCAGATCGAGGAGCAGCTGCACCATGCACAGACCGATGCCGAGAAGGAGGAGCTGCGCTCCCGCCGGACCCGTGTCTGTGCCGAGGAGGACAGCGAGGAGACCAAGGTGCGCCGCAGCATGGGGCAGGCGCTGGCTCCGCTGGCAGGAGATCTGCTGGAGGACGCCGACACGGCGGGCCGGCTGGACTTCATCATCCAGAAGGCGCTGTTTGCCGTGCGCTACGGCGGCGTGCGGCCGGAGATCACGGAGACGGAGCTGGAGCTGACGGACATGATCAACCCCGAGCTGTGCGACCTGCTGGAGCAGAAGGGGCGGTCCTTCGTGCCGGTGTCCATCCGGCTGGAGCAGGGGGCCACCGTCATCACCGGCGCCAACATGGGCGGTAAGTCCGTGGTGATGAAAACCGTGGCTCTGAACGTGCTGCTTTTGCAGGCGGGCTTTCTGGTCTGCGCCAAGAAGGCCCGGATGCCGCTGTTTTACAGCGTGAAGATGCTCTTTGACGACTTGCAGTCCATCCAGTCGGGCCTGTCCGGCTTCGGCTCGGAGATCGTGCAGTTCCAGAAGGCGCTGGAGGAGGTGGAGCAGGGCTACTCCCTGTTCCTGCTGGATGAGTTCGCACGGGGCACCAACCCCGACGAGGGCGCCGTCATCGTGCAGGCAGTGACCAAATACCTCAACGAGGTGAAGGCCATCTCCCTGCTGACCACCCACTACGACAAGGTGGCAGAGAACGCCCGGCTGCACTATCAGATCATCGGACTGCGGGACGTGGATCCGGAGCAGATCCGGCAGGAGCTGGCGGCTACCGGCGACGACGGCATTCAGGTCATCGCACGGCACATGAACTACGGCCTGTACCGGGTGGAGGGGAAGTCCGACTGCCCCAGAGACGCCCTGAACATCTGCCGGATGCTGTCGCTGAAGCCGGAGATCCTGGAGAAGATCGAGCAGGCGTATTAAGATGCCGGAGGCTCTCTGCGGTGGTTGGCCGCTGCTGCGTGCGGCGTCTGTGGGGCGGTATGCGCCGCCGGAGGGCGGAGAAATGGAAAGAATGCCCAATAAAGGCGGGGGGGGGGATACCCTCCCGCTTTCGCTGTATTCGTGGGATATCGCTTTGTGCATAACCCATAGAAAACGATGCAGAAATTTTATCTCATGCACAAAAAATCTCTGTCTTTTTTGTCACAATGCCACCTTGACAAAGCCCCGGCGGAGACGATATAATGAGGACCGTAGAAGTTCATACCGCAATCAATAGAGGTGCGGGGGACAGGGTACTGCTTCGTGAGGACAGACACTCGCAGAGCGGGGCAGGAAGGGGTCCTTCGCCGAAAGGGCATGACGGGTCTGATGTCATGGCCTTGGGGTCGGGGTGTAAGCGCCGGCACTGTCATGTCGAAAGACGTGGAGCGCTATTGGTCAGCCTTGACCGATAGCGCTCTTTTTATGCCCGAAAGAGCGGTATGGCCACAGCGGCGGAACTTCATGAAAACGACCCAAATTTATGAAGGAGGAAAAACTTATGGAAAAGATCACTTCTACCCTGCGGCTGCGTATGAGCGCAAAGGATGCTCACTACGGCGGAAATCTGGTGGACGGCGCACACATGGTGCATCTGTTCGGTGACGTGGCCACCGAGCTGCTCATCAAGTGCGACGGCGATGAGGGCCTGTTCTGCGCTTACGACATGGTGGAGTTCAAGGCTCCCGTGTACGCCGGCGACTACATTGAGGCCTATGGCGAGATCGAGAAGATCGGCAACACCTCCCGCACCATGCGCTTCGAGGCCCGCAAGGTCGTCGTTGCCCGCACCGATATCAGCGCTTCCGCTGCTGACGAGCTGGACGAGCCCATCGTTGTCTGCGTGGCTCACGGCACCTGCGTGACCCCCAAGGACTGCCAGCGCAAGAAGATCGAGAAGTAAGGGAGCGGCAAGATGGAGAAGCTGATTATTACTGCTGCTATCTGCGGCGCTGAGGTCACCAAGGAGCAGAACCCCGCTGTGCCCTACACCGTGGAGGAGATGGTCCGTGAGGCCAAGTCCGCCTACGAGGCCGGTGCAGCCATCCTGCACATCCATGTCCGTGAGGACGATGGCACGCCCACTCAGGGCCGTGAGCGCTTCCGTGTGGTGATGGACGCCATCCGCAAGGAGCTGCCCGATGTCATCATGATCCCCTCCACCGGCGGCGCTGCCGGTATGACCCCGGAGGAGCGTCTGCAGCCCACTGAGCTGTTCCCCGAGATGGCCACTCTGGACTGCGGCACCTGCAACTTCGGCGACGAGATTTTCGACAACACCATGCCCACCATGCGTGCCTTCGGCAAGCGTATGCTGGAGAACAACATCAAGCCCGAGTACGAGTGCTTCGAGCTGGGCCACATTGACACCATCCTTGGCATGGCCAAGAAGGGTGAGGTGCCTGCCCATCCCATGCAGTTCAACTTCGTGCTGGGCGTCCACGGCTGCACTCCCGCAACCGTGGAGAATCTGGCCTTCTTCGCCAGCAAGATCCCCGCTGGCTCCACCTGGACCGTGTCCGGCGTGGGCCGTTCCGCCTGGACCATGGCCGCAGCGGCCATCGCCATGGGCGGCAACGTCCGTGTGGGCTTCGAGGATAACATCTATCTGGGCAAGGGCCAGAAGGCTGCTTCCAATGGTGAACTGGTGGCGAAGGTCGTCCGCATCGCCAAGGAGCTGGGCCGTGAGATCGCCACTCCCGCTGAGGCTCGTGAGATCCTGAGCCTCAAGCCCCTGAAGTAAAAAACACTCTTTCATTCATACATTTATTTAGGAGGAAAAATATTATGGCAGAGCTGAAAGGCAACAAGTACGGTACTCATCGTGTTATCGAGCCCAAGGGCGTTCTGACCCAGGCTGCTTGGAAGGTCGATAACGATATGTCCAAGGTCTACTCCAACGAGATCGTCTGCGACGTGACCTCCCTGAACATCGACTCCGCTTCCTTCACCCAGATCTCCGAGGCCTGCGGCGGCGACGAGAAGAAGATCGGCGAGATGATCCTGGGCATCGTTGCTGAGCGTGGTAAGCAGCAGAATCCCGTGACCGGTTCCGGCGGTATGTTCAAGGGCGTCGTCGCTCACATCGGCGAGGACCTGAAGAACAAGCCCGGCTTCGACCTGAAGGAAGGCGACAAGATCGTCTCCCTGGTGTCCCTGTCCATGACCCCGCTGCGCATCGACAAGATCCTGGCCATCCACAAGGATATCGACCGTGTGGACATCGAGGGCAAGGCTATCCTGTTCGAGTCCGCTCTGTATGCCAAGATGCCCGAGGATATGTCCGAGCCTCTGGCTCTGGCTGCTCTGGACGTGGCCGGCGCTCCTGCTCAGGCCCGCAAGCTGCCCCACGAGGGTGACAGCGTCCTGATCCTGGGCGCCAACGGCAAGTCCGGCGTGCTGTGCGGCTGGGAGGCCATGAAGAAGGTCGGCCCCAAGGGCAAGGTCGTGGGCGTTGTCCGTAACCCCAAGCAGGTTCCCGGTCTGCTGGAGCTGGGCGTGTACACCGACGTGATCGTCGCCGACTGCACCAAGCCCGTTGAGGTCATGGAGGCTGCTCTGGCTGCCAACGACGGCAAGGAGTATGACCTGTCCATCTGCTGCGTGAACATCGAGTCCTGCGAGATGTCCGCCATCCTGCCTGTCCGTGATGACGGCGTGGTGTACTTCTTCTCCATGGCTACCTCCTTCACCAAGGCTGCTCTGGGCGCTGAGGGTATCGGCAAGGATGTCACCATGATCATCGGCAACGGCTACACCAAGAACCACGCCAACATCACTCTGGATGTTCTGCGTGAGAATCCCAAGCTGCGCAAGCTGTTCGACGAGAAGTACTGCTAAACTGCGATGATATGCTTTACCTACAGGGGCCTTCGGGCTCCTGTAGGTAAGCATCTTATTCGGAGCCCCCTGCCTTCGGGAGATCCGAACGCTGCGTGCGGCTTGAGGAGGCGGTACGCAGAGTTGAGGAGAAATGGAAAATGCGTGGAGCACCACGCAGGTTAAATAACGGTGTGCAGAGGTCTGGCCCGTTGAGGAGCGGGAAGGACGCTGCTGGCCGGAACAGTTGCCCGTGCGCCCAGTGCGACGGGAAAAGCTAACCGATATTTTTAATATTTGAAGGAGAAAACGAATATGAAGACTCGCAATGGTCTGTTCGCTGACGTTCCCGAAAATCTGTGGAATGACTGGCATTGGCAGGTCGCCAATCGTGCTGAGACGATTGAGGATCTGAAGAAGTACATGAACCTGACCCCCGATGAGGAGGCCGGTGTTGCCAAGACGCTGGGCAAGCTGCGTATGGCAGTTACTCCTTATTACCTGTCCCTGATCGATCTGAACGACCCGTTCGATCCCATCCGTAAGATGGCTATCCCCCGTGCTGAGGAGCTGGAGTATGCCGATTACGAGGATGCCGATCCCCTGCACGAGGATACCGACTCCCCCACCCCCGGCCTGACCC
>ERZ773221.1951-NODE-1951-length-17453-cov-10.381883_pt1 | contig 17453 bp, 16 predicted proteins | sample MGYA00580994_ERZ773221 | MGnify/ENA primary metagenome ERZ773221 (study PRJEB29015, sample SAMEA2737758) | human gut metagenome | biome: human gut; feature: human-associated habitat; material: faeces | place: China | collected 2012 ... | reverse complement strand
AATCGTGAAGCATGGATAAAACTTGGCAGCCTTTCACAGGATTTAAACTACCTGTTGAGTCATCTCGACAGCAAAAGCCCTGACAGCGAACTGACCCGTACAGAACTCTTCGCCCTGCGCAGACAAATCAAAACTCTCAGGGATCACCTTATTCCCTCAACATTTCTGGAGTCAGACCCATGAAAGGCATGCAGAAAATAAAAAGGGGTAAACAATTCACAGGTGTGGTTCTCTATAGCCTTAAGTCAGGATCTCACCACAAAATCACGCCTTATGTCATCGGTGGCAACATGACGGGTAGCACTGCTGCTGAGCTTATAAGTGAATTTGAAGGCACCCGACTGCTGCGTCCCGATGTCGCCAAACCTGTCTGGCATAATTCACTTCGCCTGCCAAAGGGTGAGAAACTGTCAAACAGACAGTGGGCAGCATTCGCTGACGATTATATGGCCCGAATGGGCTTCACTGACACCCATCTTCGCTGCTATATCATGCACGATGATCCGGATGGGCAGCATATTCATATCATTGCAAGTCGTATTAACATGGTCGGTGGAAAACTGTACCTGGGGAAAAATGAAAATCTTATCGGCACACGGATTATCAGTGAGCTGGAGAGAGTACACGGCCTCACCGAAACTACGGGTGTAACCGGCAGTAGCCGCCAGGATAAAAGGAAGCCTTCCCGTAATGAACTGATGATGGCAGAACGCACAGCAGCTCCCTGCCCTAAGTCACTGTTGCAGGCCCTGCTCGACAATGCATTAACACACCATCCCGATTTACTAACCTTTGTTCGCTTACTGGAACAGGAAGGAGTGACCTGCAAACCCAATATCGCCACTACGGGTAAAATGAGTGGATTTTCATTTCAATACCAGGGTATTGCCTTTAAAGCATCTCAGTTGGGTAAAAAATATGGCTGGTCTTCCCTGCAAGCACTGATTGATTTTACGCCTGAGCATCTGAGTTTACTGAAAGAAGCCCAGAGGCCAATAGAACCTACAACCGCGCCAGTGCCAGTGCCAGTGCCAGTGCCAGTGCCAGTGCCAGTGCCAGTGCCAGTGCCATCATGCGAGTCTGAAGAGCAGGCTGCAAACCGGGAAACGATTCTGGAGAAAATCCATCAGCTTGAAGAAAAAATTCGTCTGGAAAGACAACAGGAGACAGTGGGTATCATCCAGCTCAGGAGCAATCTGCACAATACAGCTCGTCAGATACCCCGCCAGCGTCGTCTGTATTCATGGCTTGTATTGCTCGTCCATATTGTGGCACTTCTCAGGCGCAGAGGCATGTCTCTGTTACATGCCACTGCACATCCTTTCCACCAAATCCTCCACCTACATATTCTGACACCCTGTCATCCCATGACAACAAATACCAATAAAGAACAATCATTTAAAAACAACAACCATCCTGCACCATAAGTTAGCTAGTCCATACTTTAGTGATAGTCAATAAGATATCGATCGTTTTTATAGATCGATAATCTAGTTATAATAGATATAACCTATCGCCTGAGATCCATCGATCGGTACAAGCAATTTTACTAAAGCAGTTCATTCATCGAAAATGTTCAAAAATACATCACCTTAAATCAGGCTACGGAGTCATGATGGATAATAAAACGATTAGCTGCCCTTTCTGCTTTACACAAAGCCCACACGGTGTGCGGGTTTGCAAAGGTTGCCATGCAAAAGTGGCCTATGGTGAAAGTCCACTCAGTGTGGCATTCCTGTTTCAATTCGTGGCATTAGCTCTCGCCTGGTTAGTGTTTTCATTGACCGGCAGCACTCCTGCCTCAGTCATTACGTTTTTTGCCAGCGTCATTATTCTTATCTGCATTATTAAAAAGAAATATGCAGACAGAGTTGTTTTTATAAGATGATATTAATTTCACACCACCGCAAACATAAAAAATTAATATGAGAAAACTTATGAACAGATTCATGATTTCTGTGTTTTTTATTTCTTCTTTACTTATTTCTGGCTGTTCAACATCAGGCAACCAGCATCTAAAAAAAGAAACATCACAAAGTCTGCAGTCGAAAATCATCAAAAATAAAACAACGAAATCAGAAATCATTACCGCATTCGGTCAGCCCGAAACCAAAACTACACTTGATAGTGGCAATGAACAATGGACTTATTCGATGGACAACAATCAGTTTGATGCCACCACATTCATTCCCGTGATTGGACTGCTGACCGGGGGTTCACAGACGCAGGCCAAAACGCTGGAAATCGAATTTAAAGGCGAAACCGTCAGCAAGTGGACGTTCTCTGAAAACAACAGCAAGATGAAAACCGGCCTTTTTCAATAACGTACTCTACCGTCTGGGATTATTTTATGAAAACATATGCATTTACCACACTCATTGCGTCCATTTTTTTGCTGACCGGCTGCACCAGTGAACCGTCTGAGCAGGATATTTACACTGCGATGAATAAGGTCGTGGAGCAGACGAATGCCATCGTTAAATCCATAGCGAGAAACGATATCACGCCTGACATGCTGCGGAAGTTAAAATCAGTCAAAAAACACGACTGCGAAAAACTATCGGATAAAAGCTATAAATGCAATGTAACAGCTGTTGTCGATAACGAAAAACGCACAGCGGCTGTCAAGCTGGTCAAAACAGATGATGGCTGGCAGGTCGTTGATAAGTAAGACCACAATAAAATAATCCCGCCAGGCAGGACACCAAATCGGTGGATCCTGCCTTTTTAATGCCCGGTAATATCTTGCGGGAAACGACTGCTTTTATGTCACTCTGCCATACTCTGCCTTGTCCGGCGCATTTCCGATGTCTCACAGTCTTTTCCTGACCACGGATCCTGGTGGTGTATAAGCCAGAGAACGTGCAATGCGTTTCTTTTCATACTGTGCCAGTAAATCAGCATAAATGTGCTCTGCTTCATCCAGATTGCCTGAAATATAATTCACGAGCGAATTCAGGCAATGCAGCAATGTGTCACTGTTTGCGAGTTGCCTGAGCAGAGGGGTCTTCAGGGTAGAAACGACACCCATAAACATCTGCATGATATTATCAACGTGATAACACGAATTGCGATATTGCGCCCGTGAATAAAAATACTTCAGATGATATCCGGCGAAGAGAACATAAAGTTTTTTATAAAAGACATTGTTATTAACGCCGTTGTGATTATGGGTTATAAATTTATCAACAACATGTATAAATTTTTCCTCCTGAGATAACACATTAATAGCACTCATAATTTCCTCCATTATTTTGTTTTTATAATTAAGTACTATCATCTTAAAAATTAAAATCAATAGCAAAATAAAAATATTTTATTATTCATATATATTTTATTCCTCATAAATACAAATAGCTTTTACTGTGCTAAAGTTGTGTCTTCCCGATTGTATTGTTTTTTCATATATCAATTATCTGAGTTATTTCCCTATTGCAGATAAGAAACCCACAGGAATATTTTTTGAGAGCGTGCTACGCACTGGCTTACGCCCCGACTACCTATAAATGTTAATTATTTTTACCAAACAGTTGAAAAACTTAATTTTGTCTCCCTGGCAGCGCCTCTGAGTGCCCGCAGCACTCACTCGCTGAAGCAGAAAGGGTTTTTCCGAAGGGTCCCGGCGTGAGCCGTAGTCAGCAAACGGGTAAATCATGTATCTGTGTTCGCTTTCCCGATCAACTTAGCCTCCTGATTTTTTTTTGCGCGAAGCGTATTTGTGCTGACAGCTAACCCCATTTTTCTGAACTTCTGCACGAAGCGTATTTTTAATGACAGTAAACCTAAATACTGTGAACTCGTGCGCGAAGCGTATTTATACTGACTGAAAACACTATAGTGATGTTCTGAAGCCCAATGGGGCGTAACACACAGTTGCGCAGGCTTCAATTTACAAATGATATTATTTAAGAAAAGCAATAATAAAAATGTTTTCATCAGGTACACCAAGGCCTTGAGTATCGATCAAATGCAAAACTGTGGTTTCTTATTTCTTTATCACTCTTTTATCTTGCAGATCAAAATCAAAAATTATCTAATAAAATCATATGATTATACAAAATATGCCGTTGTTAATTTCAGCACCAAAAATTATCAATCACATAACAGGTGATGGTTAAATTTAGCACCCCTCGTTTCAAATTTTACAACCTATTACCACCACCAAAGAACGGATAAAAAATTCAAATAAGATATAATTAAAATAATATCATCAAAACCATTGACAAATAAATTAAATATGCCATGTCTGTAATCACAACAATAAAAAAGGAGCCATTATGTCAATCACAAGTGTTGTATTAACTAAAGAACAAAAATCCATTATTGCAGAAGCATTAGAGGTTATGCCCGAAGATCTAGAAGAAATAAAAATTAAAGCAACCAGCTATAAAAAGACGTCCTTCAAGGACGATTTCTCAATGGTATTTAAAGGTAATATGGCGACACTCGCCAGAATGGATTTGACGCCTACAGCATTTAGAATTGTGATTTATCTCTTCTCAGCCATTGATTACGGTAATATTATTCCTGATTTTTCACAGTCACGTACTGCCAAAGAGCTTGGGCTGAATAAATCAAATGTTTCACGTGCATTCAAAGAGTTATTTGGAAAAAAAATACTTATTCGTGACACCATAGATAATCAGGTATATCTGAATTCAAACTTGTGCGTTAAGGGAATTCCTCGTCGTTTCAATGAAGATCTGATGGATAAATTCAGAAAATCCAGACTGGAGACAGAAGATTTTGCCAATTCGTTTAATTTTTATCGTGCCTGGAGTAAAACAAAATCAGTTAAAAACTCCAGAAGACGAAATCCTGCAGACGGCATTCCATTTTAAAAACATTACAGCGTGGTAATTTTCTCCACGCGAGTGATAACATTAACAAAAAAACGATACCTTTATGCAAAAAAGACTCTCCACTTACTTTCAAAATAATCAATCATCAGTTGAAAGTCATAATCTTAACACTACTATTCACAATGTATTCTGGTTGCTTACATTAATCGCGTCGTATAAGCCAGATAAGAGCATTGTTTACCTAATTTTTCATCGTGTTACGCCCATAGCACAGCAAGAAGGGATACATATTACACCCACTCAATTTTATCAGGCTATCACAGAACTGATTGATGCGAGTGTTACTATACCTACTGAGTTTAAATACCAACACCATTTAAATCCTGTATTTTTCAGCTCTTTTAAATAAAAAAGAGCATAATATTAAAATTCAGGATAACCTATATCCTATAATGTTTACTATAGAAAACCAGATGACCACTATCAAAAGCACATAATTTTCATGTATCATTATCTGTTGAATTAAAATAAGAAGGTACAGACTTGTGCTGTCTGTACCCATGATAATTTATTACAGCCTTTACATCTTTTTATCTGCATTATTATTTCTGATACTATTTTTTTCATAGACAAGCTGCTCAATACACATTCGTACTTCATCATTAATCGTAATATCTGTACTACCATTGACCACTATAGAAAACAATAAATAAAGAAAGACGTGCTCGAACTCTATCTCTTGGACTAGATCTACATAATTACGATAGGATTCAATAGCCTCATAAAAGCTATTCGGTGAAGTCGCAAACGCACATACAAAATCTTTATCTTCTGGTACTATGATTGAATTATTCATTTTAACTTTCCTATACTTATTAATATGAAATATCATGGTAAAAATCCCGTCATAATTTTCACCAATGGCTATTATTATTACTTCTTAATACTAAAAACCGTCCTAACACTATTAATATTATGCACACCCAACCCACCTAAAACCATCTCACTGCCTTGCAAAAGAACGGTCATAAAAATAATGCAAGTTATTCTTTAACGTTTTAATCTAAAATATGCAGCAAAACTTTGCATTGCCATATGAATTTCTTAATCCAATAAATATTCAATTATCCGCTTCGCCAAGAGTTTCATTTCATCAGGGCATTTAATTAGCGAAAACCAAGTCTCGTAAACATATATTTGTTTGGAAGCATTAAGCTCTGAGATCGCGTCTAAAGGTTGTATCAAATTTCCGACAAGATACTGACTGAGCCAATATATTATTTCTTTATTAAACTCGTTATTGGGTAAATTATAAATCGATTCAGGCTCGAAAATTTTAAAGAATAGTTCCTGGCCCAGATTACACATATGGTTTTCTTCATTCACAAATTCTTCGATAGTCATAAAATCTCTCCTAAATTCAATTAAGCAACATTATTTCGACTTGTTTCGATAACAGACTGAATCCAGCTATCAATCTCACTTTCAACGAAAGCTATTGCACGACTTCCAATTTTGACAGGAGCAGGAAACTTGCCATCGTTGATCAGACGATAGATCCAGGCTTTTCCGTAGCCAGTTCGTTCGAGAACTTCTGGTAAGCGTATGAGGCGGGTTGCTTGATTTTTCATTTCGTTATCCCTTGTCGTTGCGGTGAAGTCACTATACGAGCAGTTGGGAAAAGAAAGGAGCGAAGCTCCTGAAGCGGAGGTTCTTCGCTGCTGTGCAGGATGGTTTTCTCGAAGTTGGTGCAGTACAGAACAAGGGAACTTGAGAGTAGCTGAAATTCCCCTGTTTTATAGCAAGTGTAAAAATGGCCGGTTTAAAGTAAAAATCGCAAAAAAAAGCACCATTTACAGTAGTGCTTTTAGTTTATTTTTATAATAAAAAAACAGACAGTTATTAATTAACTCTTAATCCGATAGTTTCATTACATCAGAGACTTTCATTTGCTTTAAATGGCTGTTTTTGTTCATGAAGTAATGGAATTGTCGGATAAAGTCAGTTGTGCAGGATTTAAGAGCCAAAGGCCTGTCGGTATCTTTGATTTGGCTGGACTGTCTCATTTCGCTTTCTTCGTCATCGTCTGTATATAGTAGTCTGGATAACCTGTCGTCAGAGACACGGATTTTTTTAACGGCTGCCCACACCAGGATATCAAGCATAGGTATTACACGATAACTGATGAGTTTCTTGATAGTTCCGTATCCAAAACGAACAGATTCCAATGGGTTTTCATCAATACCCTTAACTTTACGCCACTGCGGTAATGCAGCTTTAAGCGACTCTGCAATCTCTTCGTCTGTGCCACTTGCCAGATCAATCTCGAACATGATCGTTCGTGTAAACTGATCTGGCATAATGTCTGAAAGTGATTCTTCTCGAAGCTCTGCGTTTATAGAATAATTGTCACCTTCATGCCAAAGAAAACCTCCACGTTGCATTGCAATAATGCTCGTTTCAGCAAGGCGATCAAGAGTTGTGAGAAAGAAATGGGGAGGTTGAAAAAGTTTGTTGGCAGGAGTCATGTATCCCAGTTGTCCTTCTTCAATTAAAAAAGGATTGCCACTAAAAATTTTTGAGAAGTAACCCGCAAGTGCTCTGCTCTCAAACTCTTCCCGATACTCCTTAAAGAACAATTTACGGGCCCATATCTCATGGTAGAACTGAATCAATGAGAGGTCTTCAAATTTGCGATATGTATCAATCTTAAACCAGCTCTTGATGACTTTTGTATGCTCTGGTGACCAATTGTTCAAAATCCATTCTCCACCTATGCTGGTACTGCGGATAGAATCGTGCTATTGAGAAAAGTTACCGTATTCGTCTACCTATGAAAAGCATAACGGACCTTATCTATGAGTTCAGTTACCAATAGGGAGTTGAACTGAGAAATTTGTTGTCTTTTGATACAATTTGCAAATCGGCTATTCGTGAGAACTCATACCGTTAAGATTTATGGTTCCTTTTTAGGACCACATATAAATTTAAAATAAACCTAAAAATCAATGTCATGAATAGTTATTTACAGGGACGCCAGCCCACCAATCATGATTGGACGGTGTAAGGACAACACCAACAAAAACAGGAAGTTAGAAGTCTCAGCAAAACACCGACCAGACGGTGAGGAGACATAAAAGGATACGCAAAGGAGCCGCGGCTCCTGGTAACATGAAAGCCCACAGATGTGGGCTTTTTCGTTGATGGTCAGAACGACCAGTTCACACCAGCTACCGCGTTCCACGGGGATTCCACACCGGCACTATGGCTATACCCCACCCCAAGATGCCCGCTTAACGTACTGCTGAATGAGGCTTTAATACCTGCCTGGTATATTCCACGTCTGCCCGACAAATAATTGACGAAATTACCGTCACTATTCACTTTCACCCGGTTATCATCGACAAATTCTTTGCGCACAGCCGCCTTCAGCCACGGCTCAACTTCCATACCGTTCCCCAGACGCATGTTGTAACTCAGCGTTGCGCCCAGTTCACGATATATACTGCGGGTATCGACTGATTTCGATTTCATGCCATTGGATAAATGATATTCGGGGTTATCAGCGGTGAACCCCGTTAACGATGCATACGGCGTCAGGTTCCAGTTACCATCGGTAAATCGCATCCCGGTTTCAATGTGACCGCCCAGCCCGTTGCTGTGGTAACTGCCATTGGCGGCTCCACCGCTGCTCATTTTACCTGCTACGTTACTTTTAAAACGGTTCAGCTTCACGACACCGTCCAGATAGAAACCACTTTCATGTTCCCAACTGGCATAGCCGCCCAGAGAATAACTGCCCACACTGCCATGTCCTCCGCGATCAAAACCGATATGTGAATGGGAATAGCCCATAAAAGCGCCTAGCGTGGTAATTCCTTCAGGAATATCATTACGGCTGTCGATCCCCACTGTCATTCCGGTCAGCGTCTGCTCAAACCCGGCACCCGCATCGGTGGTGACATTATTACGGGTGTTATACGTCGCCCCCCAGACATTATTGTTGTGTGGACTCGCTTTCATTATGTTCAACCGCTCGCGAATACTGTTTAGCTCAGCATCAAATACCAACGGTAATGTTGCTGCCATATTGAGTACGGCTGCCGTAGAAGGCGTAATGCGTTTCTCCGGAACGGATGTCGGCGTTGGATCGGGAGTAGGGTCTGGTTTTGGATTTGGGTCTGGCTTTGGATCGGGTTTTGGGTCTGGCTTTGGATTTGGGATGGGGTCCGGGTTGGGTTTGACATCATTGGTCAGGTTCCAGTTGCTGTTGCCGTCACTTTTCAGGACATACTCATAGGTCCCAAGATCAACGAAACCGCCGGTATTGCCCAGCGTAAACGAAGCATCCCCTCCCCCTGTTTTCACCAGCGTCATCGCGTCGTCAGACTGTGGGCTGACGCCGGTATCCTGAACAAAGATTTTAAAATTACCAGTGGCGTTGTTGTTGACGACCAGTTGATCGCCCCGGGAGCCTGCAACGTTGGTATGCAGGTAGAAATTACCGCTACCGGAAAGTTCATTGGTTGTCAGCGTATTGTAGATACCGTTAGTTGTGGCAGGCGCTGCTGTTTGTGCTGACAAATAAACATCACCGTCGTTGAGTAGCAAACTGTTTACTCTATATTCGCAGTTGCTGGTACCTGCACAGGAATTATTGCTGTTAAGCCAGACACTGCCCCGGCTGGCAGCCGTCAGGTCGGCAAGCGTGGTATCGACGCCATTTCCCAGAGTCAATGTCGCGCTATCGGTAATCCGGACCGCCCCTTCGAGTTTAACTGGCGTAACATTATCCCGTGGCGTCATTAACGACAGGCTTCCTGTCGCGCCACTGACCGATGCATCCGCCAGCGTACCTGCGTAGACGATTGCCGTACCGCCAGCGACCTGGAGATCTTCTGCCCGGGCCAGAGCCTGAAACTCATCTTTTGACCGCCCAAGGGTATATTGCCCGCCAGAGTTAACCTTTGTGGCGGAGTCCTGACCCAGGTTTTGCATTGCCCCACCCTTGCCAACCGTGGAGTCGCGAGCTTCGGTACCTGCTAATACCAATAAATTACCGCCATTTTCCAGCAACATATTGGTCGCTAAATTGCCGGAAATGGAAAAAGTACCGTACTGGTGAGTACCGCTGATTTCAATACCGTTAGCCGTGCTCGTCTGGAGAGCGGCACCGCTGTTCTGGACGATATCTGTCGCTTTGCCATTATCGTTGACTGTCAGCGTACCGCCTTCATTGATCTTTGTTTTTATTGCCTCTCCGTTAGCTGAAACTGTTTGTATTCCGCCGTCGTTAATTGTTGTCTCATTCGCCACCCCCTCGACGATTTGTTCGCCGCCGGTGAGCGTCGTGCCTGTCGCAGTGGCTTTTGTTTTGACGATCTCCCGACCGCCCGCATTGACCTGTGTTTTGGCGGAAGTGGTGTCTGACTCCACGGTTAACACGCCGCCATTTGCCAGCAGGATATTGTTCGCCGCATCCTGCTCGATGCTGAACGCGACGCCATCAGCGCGTGTCCCTGTGACCCGCGTCGCCCTGGTGGTTGCAACCAACGCGCCCTGGCTACTCTGCTGTATCCCCGTTGCGCTGCCTTGCTCCCGCACATCGAGTGTGCCGCCGTCATTAAGCACCGAGTTTTCAGCCAGACCGCCCTCATTAACTACCTGTGAACCGCCATTAATAATGGAATCTTCCGCTGTCCCGTTTGCCACAATTTGTTGTAGGCCAGAGACGATATCGGTATTGATCGCCTTACCATAATTCTGAACGGTTTGCGTGCCACCATTGATGTGTGTTTTATCTGTTGACCCACCATCAACAATTTGTTCACCACTTTCGATATTTGCCTCAGTGGCTAAACCATATACCGTTTGCTTGCCACCTTTGATATTTGCTTTATCAGAAGTGGCACTGGCATATATTGTTTGGGTGCCAGAACTATTAAGTACAGTGCCAACATCTTTTCCATAAACATCCATTTTGCCGTTGGCATTAATAATCGTATCAACTGCCCGGGAACCAGTGACGACTGTTAATGAGCCAGCGTTTTCCAGCACTACATTTTTAGCTTCTGAATTCCTGATGTAGAAAGCATCACCATAACTGTTGGTTCCTTCGATAAGTGTTCCGGAAGTCGTGGAAGCAATTAATGCGCCGCCGGATTGTTGCTCTACATGCTTAGCCTCTCCACCGTCCTGAACCTCCAGAATGCCGCCATTGTTAAGTCTGGTGGTATCTGTTTTGGCCTCCTTCTGGACGATCAGTTTACCGCCAGCATCAACGGTGGTATTTTTCGCCGAGGTTTTAGCCACTACCGTCAGTTCGCCGGTATTTTCCAGCACAACATAATTAGCCTCCCCTCCGGTAATAGTGAAGTGAGAGAGCTTGTTGTATCCTTCGATATCAGTCCCTGCGCCCGTGTTGGCAACTAAAGCACTGCCCGTCTCCTGGTTAACCCCATGTGCAATACCGCCGGTATAGACAATCAGCGAGCCTCCGGCGCTAATATTGCTGCCAATTGCCGTACCATCTTTCTCAACAACCTGCCGGCTCCCGGAGGATATAATTGTTGTGTCAGCTTTCCCGCCGCTTTTGATATTTTGCGTTACGCTGTTGATATTGGTGCCTGTGGCTATGCCATAATTATTAATATTCTGTGTGCCACCATTAATTATGGTATTTGTCGCGTTTCCTGCAACATCCATAACCCCGCCATTATCTATTCGGGTCGCATCAGCTTTAGCATTGGTTAAAACTGACATTGTTCCTTTATCTTTAATAATCGTCTTGTTTGCGGAATGAGATACTTCTAAATGGCCTCCATTTTTCAGCAACACATTGTCTGCCGCTTTATTGTGGATGGAGAATGCACCTTCACTATTCGTACCGCTCACCGTCGTACCGTTAGTGTTAGTTTTTAAAATTGCACCATCGTGCTGGGTAACATTTGTTGCCGTACCACCACTAACATCAAGCACGCCACCAGAATAAACTTCAATAACATCCGAGGTGCTGGTGTTATCAACAATTTGCGTGCCACCAGAATAGATATGCGTATTTTTTGCCGTTGACTTACTATTCAGAGACTGAGTTCCGCCTTCAATCGTCGTGTCCAGCGCACGGCTCTCATATACTCTTTGCTCACCGCCATTTTTAATGGTTGTTGTTTCTACTGTGCTCTGTTCAACATACTGTCGACCACCATTTATGGTTGTGTTCGTTGCCAGACTTCCTTGTACTACGTCCTGAGAGCCAGACTTATTTATCGTTGTACCATCAGCATGCCCTTGAACTTTTACTATCTGGCTACCACCATCAATGAGTATTCCATTCGCACTCCCTCCCTCTACGCGTGAAGCACCGCCCTTAATTGTCGTTCCATTGCTGATACCCCCTTTATAAACGTCCTGATTGCCACTCTCGATTGTCGTACCTGTGGAAATACCCCCGTCATGAATTGACTGTCTGCCACCGTTAATGGTTGTATTATTAGCCTGCCCCACAAAATTGTTATGACTTCCTATATCTTGATATCCACCAGATTCAATAAGACTTCCATTAGATACCCCGCCATGAACATTCTGCTGGCCATGGTTGATAATATGAGTGTTATTTGTTGTACCTCGTTCATTCACTTTTTGGTTGCCATCTACAGTCTCATCGTTTACCACACCAATAACATTAGTAGTGAAGGCAGCCATCCCGGGCGGGGCATATATCAAGGCAGATATCAATAAGGAAAGTACTGAGCGGCGACAATAATAGGGACTGGTCCTGTTCATAAATTTCATCCTCTGAAAAGTGAATACTGAGTAGCGTTTAAGCGACCTTAGCTTTGCTGCAACATCAGCCCACAGGCACCAGACCAGGGGATTCATCCTGAAGAGACAGCGCAAGTGTATTGTGTTCACCGCTCATCAAAGACATCATGATGAAATGATGATATTCCGCATAAGAATGAGGCATTTTTTAAACGCAGTGCGCTGAAGTGTGGTTGGATAAAAAAGTCAATCCATTCAGGAAATACGGGCGTATTCTTTTCTTTCGACAATGAGGCCGTTGGCAAAATAAAATGATTTACATAATCGTTTCTGATGAATATCTTCTGCTCACATAAAAATCACACAATAACTTTGAGATCGCAGATTGTTTTACTTTTACAGCATTCGTCCCCCCATTGTTGGGCAAATATAGATTGGGCCAGAGCACGAAAGTTAATACCACGTTCGCACAGCTCCTCCAACAGCACGACAAGATGCCACATACTGCGCCCCAGTCGGTTCAGTTTACAGACTAGCAGTGCGTTCCCTGCCGATGATGTCCTGACCAGTTTTTTCAGTCCGGACCTCCTGCCACGGTTTTACGTTGAAGTGGTAACCCTGAGCACGCAGTTCTTCAGTCAGGCGTGGTGCACCGTAACGCTGTTATTGCTGGGTAAGATCAAAAAACTTTCAGGCAGCTAAGGAAAGTTGAACCAGACATTAGATGAAATATTTCAACCAATTACAGCACCAATTCAGTCACTGCCAGCCCACCAAATAAATCAAGGGGTTACATGAAAACGTAGCCCCTTTTTCTTTGGTAGTGACACTAAAATGGATGTAGTGTGAAGAATAATCCCGTTTACTCAATCAATAATACATATTGTTTCAATCTACGTTATTATCTCTTTGTAAAAATTGCCATTTATTAATCATTGAAAACTGCTTTTAGAACTTGATACAACGGGACTAGTCACAACAGGACTATTCTCAACGGGATCATCCTCAGAGGAACTATCATCAAAGTCATCATCCATAAATAAAATATCATCGAATGGTGCCACGCCCGTGATGAGTTTTATTTTATTATTACGATCAGTCAATACTCCACTTAAACCGTTTTCGCTCACAGGTTTTAATGATTTTTCATTACTCTTGTTGTAAGCAGGCGCATTAAAAATACACGGAGTATCAACATCAAACAATGACGTTCCCCAGTTCACATATTGAATATCATAGTTACTGAAGTTCTGTCCAGAAAAGAAGCACCCCTTAAAATCCAATCCACGTAAATTATATAAACCACCCTCTTCTTTTTGGAGAGTAATGTTAATTTTGGCTATCTCCCGGACATCATCGCCATTTTTGTATTTGAATACCGTTTCAAGATGTTCTCCAGACAGCTTGACTTCAGGAAATAATTTGAAATCAAAGCCTATATTATTATGTGTCAACGTAGATGAACAAAAAATGGAAAAAGCTTGCAGTGCTGAATTATAGCTATCGATTTTATCTTGAGGCTGAGCTCTTGGTAAAAACTTATAGCAACACTCATAAAAATTAAACAGAAGCTCTGAAGACCTTGTATTTTTATCAAATAATACCCCCTTGAACTCATTCACAAACGCATCTTTTTTTTCTTGAATATCTATGGGGTGTTCCTTTGACTCTGACAAAGATGAAATCTCATCTATTTTGTTTTCATATGAATTACGTGATTCCATACAGACATTTGGCGGCGTTTCTAAAATAACACTACGCGTACTACTTGGCTTAAGTAAACCAACATGAAAATCACTTTTTCTTATATTATCGAAAAGGTTCTATTCATTTCTTTTAGCGCATTCAAAAAACTGATCGGCATTATTTTTATTCGATAATTTTTTAGTTTCAGAAAACACATTTTCATTGTTTTCCAGCTTTAGTTTAATGAGAAGATTTTCCCAGACCTGCTTGCTTAAACATATTACGTCAGGCTCACCAGAACTAACTAACTCGTGATTATTATTAAAGTGTACGTTGAATACCTTTAAGTTATTTTCACCAACTTCATATTTAATACGTTTTAATTGTTCTCCAGCTCCCATAATGACAAAGGCGTTGCCTTCTTGATATATACATTCAGACATCATTTTTTGTAAAGTTTCAAGAGCACCGCGATACGTCTCTGATGCAGCTTCCTTACAAATTAATTTTAAAATACTATGAGCTAGTAGCTCCATGTGTTTAGAAGATTTATTTTCATTATAACTTCCACTACCCAAAACTGCGCTAGCGTTAAATCCGTTGCTTTTACTAACTAACATTGTCTATTCCTCAATTAATGTCTACATGGCTATTTTTAATGTTATTACTGTTTGTCACTATAAAAAAACGCTCATTTGAGACAATTACTGACATTAACTGCTTCACTTGCTACGCATGGAACTTTTAATTAAATTAGCACAGGAATGTTAAATTTAATAAACAAAAGGTTATTTCGCTGTATGATAAAAAAAACCGTTATAATTTATTAGTGAAAATCGTTTTTCAAGTGTTAGAAATTTATATCTCAATAGCGTTGGTTAATGAGCATAGCCACGCTCCTGTAACGCTCACAAAACTCATCTGCCTGCGGCGGGTGTTCTGGTCAGTAGTAGATGTTTAAGGCGTGGCAGAGACATTTCATCCTTACTCTACGGCATTGTTCTACATACATTGGTTGTGGTACTCACTTATCATCAGTGAGCGAACAGAGAATAGTTCAGTGATTTGAGTAATTAACCTGATTAAATGAAGGGGTATAATAAATGATAATACTCTGGCTTTATCGTTAATTACTTAATTCCACATGTAAGCAATTTGCCCGCTTGGCATAGCAGGCATTTTTTCCAGGTACTTTTGAATGAGTACTGATGGATAAATACATTGCAGTGGCGTGCCACGTACCAAAACACCAGCCCTCATTCGAAACCACCCACCGCACTTCTTCCTTGAAATGGCGTTAGTCATGAAATATAGACCGCCATCGAGTACCCCTTGTACCCTTAACTCTTCCTGATACGTAAATAATGATTTGGTGGCCCTTGCTGGACTTGAACCAGCGACCAAGCGATTATGAGTCGCCTGCTCTAACCACTGAGCTAAAGGGCCTTGAGTGTGCAATAACAATACTTATAAACCACGCAATAAACATGATGATCATATGATGTAAATAACAGATTTTTATGCGTTCCCATTCACCTTGGGTCGTGATTACACGCGACATAAAACCCGACACCGCCTCCATTCGCAAAGTCGATACTCGCAGTCAACAAGCAAATGTTAATAATTAGCACTATCTATAGTTATCATCGATTCAATGATACTTTGTAATGATTTTGTATCTAATAATATAACTTTATTACATTAGCTGAAGAGTTTTCGCATCATTATGATATCTGTTACTTTTCACTCCATAAAAATAAACTTCGTATAGCAATATATTCTTTCATAGATCTTATTCTGCTAATCATTAGTTTCGTATGAGCGATTTTTGACAGTTGCCTCTCCAGACCACATCGATAATTAATAAAACAGATTTAAGCATTATCCTTTTCCATATAAATATTGGATAAAAGTAGGACATCTGTTTGCAATTACTTTCACAACAATTAAACATTTTTATGTTTCCGTATACATCATATTACTCTACCATTAGAGGAACTTTATTATGTTTTCTATAAAACCAGGACCCAGAAATTTACCTATCGACAACCCCACATTGTTATCATGGAACATTACTGACGGGGATCTAAATTCCAAATTAAATACATTAGAATATCTAAACTGTATAACAAATATTATTAATTCTTGTGGAGTTTACCCTCAAGGATTAAAAGACAGAGAAATTATATCAACTTTTCACGCAGAAAAAGTTATTAATGATCTGTTAAAAAACGATTATAAAATTTCCCTTTCTCCAGATACAACTTACCGAGAGTTGAATAAAGCAGCACAGCGTAGCATTACAGCGCCAGACAGGATAGGAGAAAGAAAAACATAGGTTTATCAACGAGATACAATGATTGAAAGAGGTGATAACAGCGGTGTTTATCAGTATGGTCGTGCTGAACATTTCACCCACATTATATCTGACAAACCTTCCCCAAAAGATAAATATGTTGCATATGCTATTAACATTCCTGACTATGAGCTGGCAGCCGATGTATATAATATTAACGTGACGTCACCTTCCGGACAGCAAGAAACATTTAAAATATTAATCAATCTAGAACATCTACGGCAAACACTTGAGCGTAAATCTCTTACTGCTGTTCAGAAATCACAATGTGAAATCATCACCCCCAAAAAACCTGGCGAAGCGATTCTTCATGCTTTTAATGCCACCTACCAGCAGATCAGAGAAAATATGTCTGAATTTGCACGTTGCCATTATGGGTATATACAAATCCCTCCAGTGACAACTTTCCGCGCCGACGGACCAGAAACTCCCGAAGAAGAAAAGGGTTACTGGTTTCATGCTTATCAACCCGAAGATCTTTGTACCATCCATAATCCAATGGGAGATTTGCAGGATTTTATTGCATTGGTTAAAGATGCTAAAAAATTTGGTATCGATATCATTCCTGATTATACCTTTAACTTTATGGGAATTGGGGGTAGTGGTAAAAATGACCTGGATTATCCCTCTGCTGATATACGAGCGAAGATCAGTAAAGATATAGAAGGTGGTATCCCTGGCTATTAGCAAGGTCAGGTTTTGATTCCATTCATTAAAGATCCAGTAACAAAAGAACGTAAACAAATCCATCCAGAAGATATACATCTCACTGCAAAAGACTTCGAAGCAAGTAAAGATAACATCTCTAAGGATGAATGGGAAAACCTCCATGCATTAAAAGAAAAGCG
>ERZ773221.1937-NODE-1937-length-17609-cov-3.552239_pt1 | contig 17609 bp, 25 predicted proteins | sample MGYA00580994_ERZ773221 | MGnify/ENA primary metagenome ERZ773221 (study PRJEB29015, sample SAMEA2737758) | human gut metagenome | biome: human gut; feature: human-associated habitat; material: faeces | place: China | collected 2012 ... | reverse complement strand
GAAGATTTTTGAGGGGGATATTGTAAGACGAGAAACCGCTTACTACGGAAAGCATAATGTTTATGACGAACCAGTTGTATGGGAAGATGATATAGAAAATGATTCTTTTGGAGAACCATACACAAGTGGCTATTGCATCCACGGTGGGAATTGGGAAGTCATCGGCTCCATCCACGACGGGGAGGGCGGACAGTGAAAGAGTACAAACTGCAAGTCCCTGATGATACGGTTGGCATATCAATCACGATTTTTCGACAGACGAAAAAGAAGAAGCTGTTTTCCAGAAGTTTTAATGTCGAATCTGCTTTAGAGACCTACATCCTTGACCTGATGGATTGGGAGGGCGGACTGCATGAGTGATATCACCCTGACTCCATCCCAAATCTCATTGATTAGGCTTATGGCCGATTACGACATGAACCGGGAAGCGGTCTCCCGTGTGTTGGGCTGCCATCGGAATACAGTGACATACCGGCTGGATGGGATTATGAAAATCACTAAATACGACCCTAGAGTGTTTTACGACCTCGTGGAGCTTATTGGGTTGGTGGGGCGGGGTGAGGCAGGTTGAACGAGTTCCCGGAGCGGCTGAGAAAGCTGAGGGAGGAAAAGCGGATAAAGAGATACATACTATCTCAACGGTGCGGATTACACTCCGATGCAATTCGACGTTATGAACGAGGGGAAGCAGAACCGGATATAAAGTCTCTTATTTCCATTGCAAACTTTTTCGAAGTAAGTTTGGACTATTTAATGGGTCGAGCCGATTATAGATAAAATTTTGAAAATTCCCCTTCTAAGGGGAAAAATAGAAGAATCTTGATTTACAATGGAGGGTGTAGAGGTATAGCCCATGTATCTCTGCACTCTCTTTCCATGTTCCCTCCAAAGCCTCCCGGCGGTTCACCTCCTGCCGCTGGGAGGACAAAAGAAAACCGCCCCACTAGGGGCGGCCTTCTCAGACATGACAAAGTACATACATATATTTCAATCCACGGGCCCAGGGTCGAGGGCCACCGAGACAGGGGCGCCTCCCCCGTTCGACATGTTAGTTATATCATAAGTGGCACCGGTTGTCAACTAGCTTTGGCGATCCATCCACTGCTTAATTTTATGGGCATTGTCCGTTTTCTTGCCCACCGCTTAGGGCCATATATATAACCCCTACGGGGTTAATATATTGGCCCTCAAAGGGAGTGGGCGTTTGACATGATTTAGACTCTACTTAGGAGAGAGGTGGTGACATGGCTGCACGGCTGACGGACAGGCAAAAAAAGAAAATTGTGGCTGATTATCTGGAGACCGAGAGCTATAACGCCACGGCAAAAATCAATGGGGTTTCCAAAGATACCGTTAAGCGTGTTGTGCTTAGTTGCGAAGGGTTCGCCCAAAAGGCGCAACAAAAAAAGAAGCAGAACACGCTTGATATGTTGGCCTTTATGGATTCCCGCAAAGAGAAGATGCAGGAGGCCATCGATCTCCACCTGATGGCGCTGACAGACCCAGAAAAGATAAGTGATGCCGGGTTGTCTCAAATCGCCACTTCTTTCGGGATCATCGTTGATAAGGCCACAAAGAACACAGCCAGCGGGAACGACAGTTTGAATAAGCTGGACGGGCTGTTGAAGGAGTTCAAGGATGCTGTTAAGTCCGAAACAAACTGAATTTGTCCGGGAGGGGCATCACCGTTGGAACTTTAAGGGCGGGGCCACCCGCAGCGGGAAAACCTACCTTGATTTCCGGTGGATCATCCCAATCCGCATCCGGGAGCGTGTTGGCAAGGACGGGCTGACGGTCATTCTGGGCGTCACAAAGTCCACCATCGAGCGGAATGTGCTGGAGCCGATGCGCAACCTGTACGGGGATACACTGGTGGGCACGATCTCCAGCGACAATACGGCGTGGATATTTGGAGAAAAGTGCTACTGCCTTGGAGCTGAGAAGGTTTCCCAGGTCTCTAAAATCCGCGGCGCGTCCATCAAATACTGCTACGGCGACGAGGTGGCAGACTGGAGCCAAGAAGTCTTTGAACTGCTGAAAAGCCGCCTGGATAAGGCGTATTCTTGCTTTGACGGAACCTATAATCCGCAGGGGCCGAATCACTGGCTGAAAGCGTTCCTGGACAGCAAGGCGGATGTTTTCAGCCAAACGTACACAATTGATGATAATCCGTTTCTCCCAGAGGCTTTTGTGGAGAACTTAAAACGGGAGTATCTGGGAACGGTTTTTTATGACCGTTATATTTTGGGACAGTGGGCGCTGGCTGAGGGGCTGATTTACCCCATGTTCGGAGAGAGCAACATCGTGGACGATGTACCGGAGAGCGGCGAATACTACATCTCCTGTGATTATGGAACGCTGAATCCGTTTTCGGCTGGCCTGTGGTGCTGGGATGGCAAAAATGCCGTCAGAATCCGGGAGTATTACTACTCCGGTCGGGCGGAGCAGGCCAGCAAGACCGACGAGGAATATTACACGGAGCTGGAGAAACTGGCCGGGGATTTGTCAGTAAAATCGGTGATTGTTGACCCTTCGGCGGCGTCGTTTATTGAGGTGATTCGGAGGCACCATAGATTCCACGCTCAAAAGGCTGTAAATGATGTAATCCCAGGGATTGCAAGGACTGCGAGGTATTTACAGTCTGGTATTATTAAAATACATCGTTCCTGTAAAGATGCAATTCGGGAATTTGGGCTTTACCGGTGGGATGAAGAGGCAGCGGAGGACAAGCCGATCAAGGAAAATGATCACGCCATGGACGACATTCGGTACTTTGCAATGACGGTTCTCCGGCACAAGGCCGGGAAAGAGAAATACACCCCGATTTGGATGGGGAGGTGAGACCATCAAAACCTATCAGGATTTGCTTGCGGTGGGCGAAGACGAAAAGGCCCGCATGGATTTTATCCGGCTGGCGATCAACGACCATATGGGCTCTGACGCCTATAAGCTGGCGGTGGATGCTGAGAAATACTACGAGGGTGAAAACCCAACCATCAATAACTACGAGAAGATTTTGTATGACCTCCAGGGCAAAGCCCATGCGGACATGTACACGGCCAACCACAAGATTGCATCAAAGTTTTTTGGGCTGGTGGTGGATCAGGAGTGCTCATACTTGCTCGGGAATGGTGTGACGTTTGAGCAGGAAAATACAAAGGATCGGCTGGGAGATAATTTTGACCAGGACATGATGGAGGCCGGGACGAACGCGCTGGTGGGCGGTGTTTCTTTTGGATTCTGGAATATGGATCACATTGATGTGTTCCGAATAACTGAATTTGTTCCCCTTGTTGACGAAGAAAACGGGGCTTTGATGGCCGGGATTCGGTGGTGGCAGGTAACTCCAGACAAGCCGTTGCGGGCCACCCTGTATGAGCTGGACGGATACACCGAATACTTGGAGCCGAAAAACGAGGACATGCAGGTATTAGCGCCTAAACGGGGTTATGTCCGTATCAGGGCGCACGATGACGGCAATGGAACCAGAATCTATGACGGAGAGAACTACCCAGGATTCCCCATCGTTCCGCTGAAAAACGGACGTTCCGGAAAATCAGAATTGAATGGGCGGCGGAATACCATTGATGCTCTGGATTTGGCTACCTCTAATATGGTCAACAATGTGGACGAGGGAAACCTCATTTATTGGGTGCTCACCAACTGCGGTGGCATGGATGATCTGGACGATGTAAAGTTCATCGAGCGGCTGAAAACCCTCCATGTGGCCCATGCGGACGGAGACGATGGTGTAAAGGCGGAGGCGCATACAATCGAAGCACCATACAACGGGACAAATACCACCATCGACATGCTCAAGCGCAAGCTATACGAGGACTTCCAGGCGTTTGACAGTACGGCGGTATCTGCGGGCAATCAGACCGCCACGGCCATTAAGGCCAGCTATGTGCCACTGGATCTGAAAACAGACAAGTTCGAGTCGGGCGTGACCCGGTTTATTCAGGGCATCTTGTCTCTGGCCGGAATTGAAGACAAGCCAAGTTATACCCGGAACCAAATTATCAACAAAAACGAGGAAATCCAGTCCGTGTTGCTGGGCGCGACCTATTTCGATGATGAGTATATCACAAAGAAGCTGCTGACCATCTTGGGAGACGCTGACCAGTATGACGAGATGATGAAGCGCAAGGATGCAGAGGACATGGAGCGGCTGGACATGCTGGAGGTGAGCGAGGATGGCGAAAATGGACCCGGCTCACCGGTGGACAGACGAGGAACTGGAGAGGCTGGAGCGCAGGATAGCCAGAGTGTACCGTGAGGCGCGTAACGATCTTCAGGAAACCATTGACGCCTACTTTGAGCGGTTCCGTGAGCGGGACGAGAAAATGAAAGCCTTGATTGGCACAGAGGTCAATGGAAAGGTGTGGACAGAACAGGACTACACATTCTGGAGGCTCAATCAGATAGGTCGCGGCGAGCGGTATCAAGCACTAAGGGAGAAGATAGCGGAGCGCATGACTAGGGCCAACGAGGTCGCCCTTGCCTATGTTAACGATGCAACGCCGGGCATCTATACGTTAAACCGAAATTATGCGGCTTACACGATTGAGAGGGTGGCCGGAAACGTGGGCTTTACGTTGTGGGATGAATCCGCCGTGAAACGTCTGATAAAAGACAAACCAGACCTGATGCCCTATTATCCAAAGAAAAAGGCTCTAAAACGGGGCATTGACCTGAAATGGGGCAAGAAGCAGATCACCAAGAGCGTCACCAGCGGCCTGTTGCAGGGCAAGAGCGTGGGGAAGATTGCTACCGACCTGCAAGCCCGGGTAAGTGAAATGAACCGAGCCAGCGCCGTGCGAGCGGCGAGGACGGCGGTCACCGGGGCACAGAACGGCGGGAGGATGGACAGTTATAAGGCTGCCTCTGATATGGGAATTAAGGTGCGCAAGCGCTGGGTGGCAACCAAGGACGGCCGCACCCGCCACAGCCACCAAAAGCTGGACGGCCAAACGGTAAACTGGGACGAGCCGTTTACCTCCGAACTGGGGAAGATACGCTATCCCGGAGACTCACGGGCAAAACCGGCCAATGTCTATAACTGCCGCTGCACAATGCGGACAGTAGAAGCGCCGGGAATTGAGGCCGAGCCGCGCAAGATGCGTGTGCGTGACCCCAAAACCGGGCGCAATATAGTCGTCGAGGAAATGACCTACGAACAGTGGGAAAGGTGGGTGAAAAGCCGTGGCTAAGGATTTAGGCGGCGTGGTGTTCAACGATTACAGTGCTGAAGTGCTGGACACCATGCACGACGCCGTTGTGCGGGCGCTGGAGCGGTGCGGAGAACAGGCGGAAGGGTATGCCAAAGACCTGACTCCTGTTGACACGGGCAACCTCCGCAACAGCATCACCTATCAGGTAGATGAATCGGAACTTGCGGCGTATATCGGCACAAATGTGGAGTACGCACCCTATGTGGAGCTTGGAACGGGCAAATATGCCGAGGGCGGGCGGCCCACGCCGTGGGTATACCGGGACGATAACGGAAACTACCATTGGACAGCGGGCAACCCGGCACAGCCGTTCCTTGCCCCTGCGGTTAAGGATCATGCGCAGACATACCGGAACATCATAGAGGATGAGATGAAGAATGGATAACGAAGAACTGTTTTGTTGAAAAAAGAAACCGCCCCCGAAGGGGCGGAATAGGGTCAAAATCCCTGCTGGTACATAGAGGTTAAAGCGTCGGTTAACACTTGTGAAAAGTTGACTTGGTGCTTTTCGGCAAAGGTGTTCAGCCAAGCCGGAATGGTTAGGTTTTTCCTAACGGCCTTGCTTCCGTATTTTTCCTCATATGCATCCATATCGAGCACAAGCAGGTTGATAAATTCTCCAGGCTTTACTTGGACGGCTTCAATAGGGCTTGCTTTTGGGGCAGCGTTTCCATCCTCCAATTCGTCCAGTACCCAGCCAGAGGCGGCATCTTCAGCCATCAGAATTGCATCGGCCAGTGTACACCCCTCCGTAACGCATCCGGGCAGATCGGGGACAACAACCGTGTATCCGTCATTCTCCTCACAGGGACGCAGCACAGCAGGATAAACAAGCTTCATAAAAATCCTCCTATCTACAGTGTTTGGAGCGCGGGGCTTATTTCAACCCCGCTTGCTCCAGAATTGATTTTGCAGTTCCCCTGTCAATGTCTCCCTTGTGCTGGGGGATGGTAACCTTTCCAGCTTTCGTTGGGTGTTTGAACTGCTTGTGGGAACCTTTGGTATTCTTGTGATACCAACCGTCAGCAAGAAGTAGTTTTTCTATTTCTTTTGCGGTCATCCTGTTCCCTCCTTACAATTATATTATACGCATTATGCGCATATATGTCAAGGGGTTTTTAAAATTATTTTGGTAAACACCGCAGAGAACAGCGGTTTTTATATCACAGTCGCCCCCGAAGAAAAGGGGCCGAAGAAAAGGAGACTGAACATGGCACTTACACGCAAACTTTTGAAGGGGATGGGCCTCACCGATGAACAGGTGGACACCATCATAGAAGCACACACCGACACTGTTGACGGATTGAAGGATCAGGTAAAGGCATACAAGGCCGACGCTGACAAGTTGCCTGACGTCCAGAAGGAATTGGACGGCCTGAAAGCCGCCGGAGATGACGGCTGGGAAGCAAAGGCCAAGGACTGGGAAAAGAAATACACAGATCTGGTGGCCGAGAACAAGAAAAGGGAGAACCTGGCGGCCAAGGAAACGGCTGTGAAAGCCTACTATGAGAGTAAGGGAATCACCGGAAAGAGCCTAGATATTGCCATCCGGGGAAGTAGGGCGGAAATTGATGCCCTGGAACTGGACGGCGAGACCATCAAGGACACATCCGAACTGGATGAACTGGTGAAGGGCACTTTCTCCGGGCTAGTCACTACCACAACTGTGGAGGGGGCTAACACGTCCAAGCCTCCCGCAAATACCGGCGGCGGGAAGATGACGAAAGCGGACATTTACAAAAAGGACGATCATGGACGCTATGTCATGTCCGCTGCAGAGCGCCAAAAGGCGCTGATAGAAAACCAAATTACTTGAAAGGACTGATATTGAATGGAAGCTACTAATGTTGAAAGCTTTACCAACCCAAGAGACTCTTTGCCCAATGTATATACCAGTGTGACCGCACGCGAGGTGGATTTTGTTACCCGGTTCAACGACAACTGGGACGCTCTCCAAACCATCATGGGCATCATGCGTCCTATCCGCAAAGCTCCCGGCACGCAGCTGATCTCTTATACTGCTGACGTAACTCTGGAGGACGGAGACGTGGGCGCTGGGGAGGTCATTCCTTATAGCAAGGCTACCATCACCAAAGCAACAAAAGATAATCTTTCGATCAAGAAGTACGCCAAGGCCGTGCCTATCGAGGATGTTGACAAGTACGGCGCGGAGATCGCCGTGGAGAAGAGCGATGATGCTTTCCTGACCAAACTCCAAAACGTGGTGCTGGGCGACTTTTATACCTTCCTGAACACTGGCACCCTGACCGGCACCGCTACCACTTGGCAGGCCGCGTTGGCCCAGGCTCAGGGAAAGGTACTGGACAAGTTTGCGGGTATGGCGAAGGACGTGACCCAGGTTGTGGGCTTTGCCAACATCTTGGACGCTTACGACTACCTGGGCACCGCTGATATCACCGTACAGACCCAGTTCGGCATCAACTACATCCAGAACTTTATGGGCTATTCCACCCTGTTCCTGCTTCCGGCGACTATATCCGGTAACACGGGCATTGCCCGGAACAAAGTGCTGGCCACCCCCGTGGAGAACATCGATCTGTACTACATCGACCCAAGCGACAGTGAGTTTGCTCGGCTGGGCTTGAATTACACCACCCAGGGTGAGACTAACCTCATTGGCTTCCACGCACAGGGGAATTACTCCACCGCCGTGGGTGAGAGCTACGCCATTATGGGGATGAAGCTGTGGGCTGAGTACCTGGACGGCATTGCCAATATTACGGTATCGGCGGGGGAATGAGCGCGCGCCTCTCGGGGCTGACGATTGGCGCGCTGACGCTTACTCCGACGTTTGACCCGGATACGACGGAGTACACAGCCACAACCACAAACGCAACAAACACAGTGACCGCCACACCGGAGGATGATGGCGCGACCGTTACTATCCTGAATGGAGAGACGCCTATTGACAACGGTACGGCTGCAACCTGGACTGATGGGGCAAACGTTGTGACCATTACCGTAAAAAATGGAACGGATCAGAAGGTCTATACCGCAACCGTGACGAAATCAACCTAAACTAGGAGGGCAGCGTGATGTTGGAACAAGTTTTGCGACACATAAATAACTGGTTTTTGGTGCCTGATGGTATCCATTCCGGTGAGTTTACAGTACAGGACGGACGGCTCACGCTGCCTTTCTTGCAAACAGGTCAATACTTCAGGATAGTTGGATCAGTCTTTAATGACGGGCTCCACCAATACCCAGAAAGCGGCATGATTAACGAGACGTTCAATGGTGCAGTGTGGGCGCTGGCAGTACCCAAGGCGTTTTTGTCAACATTTGATGAAATTAAGGCGTGGAGTGAGAAAAACACGCCTAGCGGCTTCACCAGTGAGAGCTTCGGCGGGTACAGCTATTCCAAAGCCACCAATTCTAAAGGCGTGGCTGTGGGCTGGCGTGAGGTATTTGCTGGGAGGCTGAACCAGTGGCGCAGGATAGGGGGGATTTGATGAGTTTGCTTGACGATTTTGCACGGCCCTGTGTGCTGATGGAAAAAAAGCGAGTGCCAGGGGATGAGGGCGGCTGGGCTACCACTTGGGAGGAAGGAGCGGAGTTCGTCAACTACCCTTACTTAGATACATCCATGGAGGCCCGTAGAGCAGAAAAAGAGGGTGTGACAAGCACCTATTCCGTCTTGGTTGACCGGGACTTCCCGCTGGAATACAACGACTATTTTAGGGACAAGACCACGGGAAAGACCTATCGGGTGACCTCTGCCCCAGAGGAAAAGAAGGCCCCAAAAAGCGCGTCCATTGCCTTGAAATACTGCACAGCGGAGCGGAAGGAGCTGCCTACATGACAGTAAATATTTTGGGTACAGAGTACACTATCCGTTTTATACCAGAAGAAGAGGATGACATTCTGAAAGATTATGATGGGTACTGCGATGAAACTGTAAAGGAAGTTGTTGTCAAGAAGTACAAACGCGGAGAGCCAGGAAGTAAAAAGAATTTGGAATTGCAGGATCAGAAAAATCATCGTCACGAAATTGTTCACGCATTTCTTTTTGAAAGCGGGCTTGCTGAAAACAGCGGGTGGGCACAAAACGAGGAAATGGTGGATTGGATCGCCAAACAGGGCCCGAAGCTAATTAAAGCATGGCAGGAGGCTGGTGCGCTATGACCAAAGAAGCGGCGCTCCATAGCTTTTTTAACTCCTTCAGCATCCCCGGATACCCTTCTTCTGCCGTGCCAGAGGACGCTGTATTCCCTTGGCTGACTTATGACCTGACAACCAGCGCATGGGACGGTGGGGAAGTGGGGCTTACAGTAAACCTCTGGTATTACACCACGGACGAGGCCCCGCCCAATGCAAAGGCACGGGAACTGTCAGAGCGCATCGGCATGGGGGGCATAATGGTTTCCTGCGACGGCGGGGGCATCTGGCTCAAACGTGGCTCCCCATGGTGTCAGAATTTGCGGGACGATGCAGACCCCAACATCAAGCGGCGGTATCTGAATATTACCGCCGAATACCTTACTTCAGATTGAAAGGAGAATGAACAATGGCAAAATTTACGCGGATCCCAGAGGATACCTTCCAACAGCTCCAGTTGAATGCAGGGATCCTTCTGTCTGATTTTACTCCTACTACCGGTACAGTGGAGGAGACTACCCTGCTGGGGGCCACTACTGGTGGCGTGAGCTTTACTGCCACACCCACATATTCCGACTTCGGTGAGGACATCGATAATGCGCCAGTCAACGTGAAAGAATTGAAGCGGCTGGATTCCTGGGAGGTGACTATGAGCGGCACCTTCGTCACCATTGATACCGCTTTGACAAAGAAACTCATCGGCGCGGCGGACATCGGATCCCCGGACACCACGAAAGTCACGCCCCGGAACGACTTGGCGGACGCGGACTTTTCAGACCTTTGGTGGGTGGGCGACTATTCTGACAAGACTGGGGCCACCAACGGCGGTTATGTGGCGGTGCATATGCTCAATGCCCTGTCCACCGGCGGTTTTCAGATCCAGAGCGGGAACCGGGAAAAGGGACAGTTTGCCTTTGAATTTACGGGGCACTATTCCCTGACGGATCAGACGGTGGTGCCTTTTGAGGTGTACATCAAGGCCGGGACGGAAGAATTGGAGGATGGCTAATGAAGCTGTCCGATATTAAAGGGACACGTACACTGGATGTAATTGCCAATGTAATTGAGCCTATCTGCAACATCGCAGAGGATGATGAAGCCGCTACTTTATTTAAACGGGAAAAACTTCCTGATGGGATGACAGTAAAAAAATTCCTGCTACAGCGTGCGAAGACTTGTATTCCAGTTCTCCTGCGAGATCATAAGCAGGATTTGATTGCGATCTTTGCGGCCATTGAGGGGGTAACTCCAAACGAATATGGAGATGAGCTTGATTTGCCTAAGTTGTTTAAGGACTTTGTAGAATTACTGACTGACGATGTGTTCAGGACGTTTTTTATTTCAGCGCAGAGCGAGAAGGACGTGGTGCCCTCTGGCTCTGCGCAGGAGAATACAGAGGGCCACTAAGTGTAAAGGCATTTGTTAGGTATGCTTTAGCAAAATTTGAGGAAAAACAAAATGAAAAAGCGTATCGAATATATGTCACCGACTGCTTGCGGCAGATTGGGAAAAACACGGCTCCACTAAATCACGGAGAATATATGCAAAAACGATGGATTAATATAATCGAGCCGAAGCCGCAGGACAATCGAACCGGCAATGAAATTGCAGCAGATGTAATTAAAAAGGCCGGACTAAAGGTGATAAGGACATGAATTTATTTAATTTGTTTGCAACAATTTCTCTGGATACCAGTGAGTATGACGTTGAAGTAAAAAGAGCATCAAAAAGCGGGGACTCTCTGTCTAAGAATTTTAAAGAGATAAAAAAGAATGCCGATCGCATGGAAGGATCCATGGATGATACTGCAGATTCGCTGGATGACGTTGCAGATGCAGCCGACGATGCTGAAAAGAATATTGATGATGTCGGCGATACCATGAAAAAAACTGGGAAGTCAAGCGGAGGGTTAATTAATGGCCTTGCAGATATTAAGGCTGGCTTTGATGGTGTTGTTGGAATAATCGGCGGAGTTATAGATTCCGTAGCAGGTGCAGTAGAAGCGTTTTTTGAATTGGCTGATTCGACAGAAGAATATAGAATTGCGCAGGGGAAATTACATATCGCCTTTGAAACTGCTGGATATGATGTTGAGACAGCAACACAGGCTTATACAGAGTTTTATAAAATTCTTGGTGATACAGATACGGCTACCGAAGCGTCGCAGTTATTAGCAAAGTTAGCAGATGACGCAGATGATGTATCCTATTGGACAAATATTGCTGCTGGAATTTATGGAACATTTGGTGACTCTCTTCCGATTGAAGGATTAATTGAGGCTGCAAACGAGACGGAAAAAGTCGGGCAGGTAACTGGTACGCTTGCCGACGCATTAAATTGGGCCGGGATTAATGAAGATGACTTCAATGAGAAATTAGCAGATTGCAGCACTGAATCTGAAAGAAACCAGCTCATTATGGACACTCTGTCTGAAACTTATGGAGAAGCTAGCGATGCATTCTATCGAAATAATGAGGAACTTGTTAAGGCCAGAGAAAATCAAACCCTTATGGATCAATCCATGGGGGAGCTTGGAGAGACTGTTCAAACATTAAAAAACCAAATAGCTGAAGACTTTACTCCGGCATTATCTGGTGTTGTAACCGCGTTTAGCGATGTCGTAAAAGGGGCAGATGGAGCAAAAGAAGATTTAAGCGAAAAGATTACAGAACTTATTGATACTTTTGGAGAAAAATTGCCTGAGTATAACGATCTGGGCGCCGATATTGTTGAAACTGTCGGATTTGGAATTATTGACAATTCGGATGAATTAGTAGATGCGTTGGAAGAAGGATATGAAAGAAATCAAGAGGCAATGCAGAATTTAGCAAGAAGCTTTTTCAAAAAAATTGGAGAAAGCATAGTGGACGGTGTGGAAGAAGGATTCCTAGAGAAATGGAGTCGGTTCACATCTAATTTAGGCAGCTCATATGGCCCAATAGGAAATGTTGTGAATACAGTCAAGCGAGTTTTAGGTATCAACTCTCCATCTAAAGTTTTTTCTGAAATTGGTAAAAATATGGCATTGGGTCTTAGCGATGGTTGGGAAAATGAATATAGCCATATCTTTCGAACTATTGGAGATGAAATGAATTTTGGAACTGCTCATGTAGATTTCGCATCCTCTGGTCTTGGGATAGCCTCTGCCGGTATGGTCAACTGTATTTCTTCCGCAATCCAGAGCACGGGCGGAGATGGGTCATATACATTCAATCTGTTATTCCCGGACTATACAAAGCTGGCTTCTTATACTTTCCAGCCTATGGTGGATTACGCGAAAGCCAACGGCACACCAATTCTTAGTCCAACATAAGGCGGTGATATCATGACGCAGTTAATCTTGGATACGGCAGGGTATAACATTGTCCTGCCGGAAAGCTTGAAAAACGGATACCGGGTTAACCTGCAGCCGCTATCAGTAGATGTGGAGATGGTGACCGGACGCATGGTGCGGGAACTGCGCGGGAATGTTTGGGTCATTTCTTATCAGTACGGATATTTTGATGACACGACAAAAAATAACCTTATTGCAGCTTGCAAAAAGGGGCGTATGCAGCCGGTTACGTGTGGATTTTTGCCACCCGATTCGTCTGGTGCGCTAAAATATTCCAGCTTTCTGGTCACAGAATTTTCCTATCCTAAATTTATGTGGAGCCGTATTATAACAGACAATGGGAATCCTTTGGCTGTCCCTATGTGGGGAGATTTTTCTCTTGAACTTCGGGAGGTGAGGCCCAGTGATTAATGCAACTGAGGCTTACCGAAAGGCAATTGTAGGTGATACCAGACGGATCTATCTTAAATCAATCATTGATATTATCGACCCGGATATGGTATATGGAACGACTGCAAGCAGCGGAACGGAGGATGTCTGCATCCCGGAGCAGATCCATGACAAAATATTTGCTTTGGATCCATATGCGACACTGGAAACAAACCGTTGGATTTTAGATGGGAGATTTCACCTTTTCCCAAACAACACACTGGATCTTAACGGGCAAGCCGGTTTTATTGGATCTCAATTATCTGGTGCTGACGGATCCTTTTCGCCTGCTGTTTGGGCAGAAGAGCGGTTTTCTAATGTATCTATTTTGCAGGCGTGTTCAGTATATTTCCCGACAGAAGAGTGGGACGGATATCCTGTTGATTTCACTGTGGAGGTCAAGCAAGGCGGGACAGCGTATCACACACAGTCATTTACTGGGAATACAGAAAGAAGTGTATCCCTGACTGGGTTCACCGTAAACAATCCGGACGCGCTCAGGGTAACAGTAACAAGATGGTCAATGCCTGGACGCAGGATGAGGATATCGGAAATTATTCCGGGGGTCTATGAGGAATGGGACGGGAACATTATAGCTGCGTTTTCCTTGAAACATCAGGGGGATATATCCTGTATGTCTCTGCCCTATGGTACCTGTACAATAAAGATGGACAACCTGGATCGGCGCTTTGAACCACGTACAAAAAATGGTATATTCCAGTCTATTGAAGAACGACAGGGTGTCCCTGTATCAATAGGGGTAAAGCTTCAAGATGGTACGATAGAGTACAAGCAAGCTGGAGTATTTTATCAGTATTCTGGCGGGTGGAGGACAGGCGACAACGGCTTGACAATGCAATGGGACCTTGTGGACATTGTTGGCTTGTTGGCTGACCGAGAGTTTATACCACCAGTTAGTCTGCCTACTACGCTTAAGGGGTGGATTGGGGCGTTGGTTGCACAGCTCGGCACAAATTTTGAAGATAAGTATACGGTTGATCCATCTTATGAAAACGAGTCTGTAAGTGTGCGCGAATACTCCGATGTGGTAGGGAAAAAATGCGGGGACTTGTTGCGATATGTTTGTATGGCAACCGGGACTTGGCCGAGGGCTGACGCAGAAACAGGCTATTTAACTGCAGAGCCACTTTGGGATGAGGGAAACAAGATTACATTAGATAACCTTTTAAATTACCCGACTATAAGAGCAAATAACGATATTGCAGCTATCGTATTTACCCTGAACGACGGAAATAATACGCAGTATATAGTATCCGGTAATTCGACAGCATCAAGCGAAACAAAGTCAGTAAACAACCCATTTATAAAATCCCAGGCGCAAGCGTTAACAGCGGCAAAACTTATTTTGGCTGCATACGGAGGGAACCAAATAGAGATAAACGGGCGTGGAGATCCTGCTTCTGAAATTGGAGATGTGGACACTGTTTGGTTAGACAGCAGTCAAGCTACAACAGCGCGCAGGATATTGCAAAATTTATCTTTTTCAGGCGGAGTCATGCAAAGTTGTTCCAGCACGCTGCTGCAGGCCGATGGATCCTATTTGTTCCAAAATCGCATAGTTATTAAAACATCAGGACAATGGACTGCTCCGCCTGATGTCGATAAGCTCAGGATTATACTTGTTGGAAAAGGGAATAACGGAGCGAATGGAACTGACGGAACATGGGATGAGGCTGGGGTAGCCGGTGCAGATGGAATTGGCGCAAAGGTGTGGGCCGGAACAATTAATATCAATCCACAACAGCAATTTGTTGTTATTATTGGCAATGATACGGTGTTTGGCCAATATTCCAGCGCAAATGGGCAGATATTCGCGAACGGATATACTGACATAGCATCAGGAGAATCATTTGCCCGCACAGGAGTAGAAAATCCGATCCCCGGGAGTGGAGACGGAGGAGCTGGAGGCGCAGGCGGGAAAAAAGGATACCGCCATGAAGAGAGTTGGAAGACGGAATGGGGCGGTGGCACCTATTGGGTTGTAGATAATGAGCCGGAGCCTGGAGAACAAGGTGTCATTGGAGCGTTTGGATGTGCCATTGTTTACTGGGATAAGGAGGCGTCATGACCATCATCGATACCTTAATTACCGACCGAAACCAAGACGATGTAGATCGGGCATTATATTTATCTGGACTTTGGGTTGAGGGAGAGTTTACGGGTACCGCAGAAGAATTGTCTGAATGGTCTGGTGGACTGAAAGGGACATACAATTCCTCTGACCTCAACCGCGTCGGCGAAGCGATGTGGTATTTAGCGGGAAAGTTCCAGGCGGCGGGCTATGCAGTCACGGTGACAAGCCGCACAGACTGGGCTGTAAGCGAGATACCGAGGCGGGCGGATATGGATACATATTTGGCAGATTTATCAGCCCTGAGAGGCGCGCTGGCGGTGCTGGAGACCACACCGAAAACACCTGAGAGCATGGAGTTGCTGACCTGGGCGACGGCAAATAATATCGAGAAGATTCTGGTGGACATAGAGGCATTGCTGACCAGCATGAGCAGCGTGTTTCTGCGCACTGCAATGCCGTGGGCGATATGTGGTGGCTCCGGTTTCTATTTTGTGAATTGAGGTGATGATATGACAGATCGTGTGCCGACCCCCGGCAAAGAGGGGCGCGTAAAGCTGACGTTTGACGATGAGTCAGTACAATACGCAAAAATAGAAATGGCGGACGAACCGACGCAGGAAGGTACGCCGCTGATTAAGACGACGCTGTTGAGCGACGAAACAGCGGCATTGTATGAGTTCGGCGCGGAGGAAGAGCCCACTGTAGACGCTGCTTTGCGGCAGTTGCCATATAGAGTTGGCGATACATTGACCACTGCAAGGACTAACCTCGGGAATAACTGGAGACTTTGCAATGGCGCGGAATTGACCAGATCGTCATACCCTGATTTGTCGGATCTTTTCTCGGCAGATGTTACAGGTGGATTATGGAAATCAGGCACCGTCTCTGGGTTAACTATTGTTAATAAAATCGTATATGCTAATGGTTATTGGGTCGCGCTAGGCTATTACGAATCTGGAGACATATATTATGCTCGGATATGCTACAAAACAAGCATTACCGCAGGATGGACAACCAAAGATTTGTGGAGCGGAGATAATAACGATAATCAACTGTACGATCTTATTTATAACGATGGATATTATATTGCTGTTGGCCAATATGCGTATAAAGCTGATGGAAACCAAGGCTATACGAATCAGGCAAGGGTTGCGTATGCTACGACAATAAACGGCACATACACATTCAATACGCTCTGGTCAAGTGCAAACTATAACTATGCCAACCAAATCCCACGTAGCATCGCTTATGGGAACGGCTACTATGTCGTGTGCGGGACAAACTACAACTACGGTCTCGGCTACACATCGCCATATATCGCATATAGTACATCCGTTACAGGGAGCTGGAAAAACAAACCTCTTGCATCTCCTACAAGCAATACCGAATCCTGCGGTGTCTATTTTGTAGTCTATGCCAATGGCTATTGGGTAGCGTGCGGAGATGCACCAAACAGCACTAGCAATGCAGATACGGCAGCTATTTACTATGCAACAACCCCAAACGGAACGTGGACGCAAAAGACACTGTTTTCAAATTACGCAGCAAATGTACACTCAATTGTTTATTCAAATGGTTACTGGGTTACGTCTGGGGTGGATGGCGATTCCAGCACAACTATCAATGCTGTTGTATACTACACAAGTAACCTGACAGGCACATGGACAAAGCGTGTGCTGGAAGGTGTGAGCAATGCACCTCAAACAGACATTATCAATGACGGAACATATTTCGTTGTTATGGTTAGAACCCGCTATAAAATGTCCCTGTGGTACCGAGCGACACCAACCGGAACGTTTACAGAAATACCGATTGTCGCATCCTCTACGAGCAATAATTGTCTAGCGAGCACCATTGTATTTGCCGACAACATCTATTTAATAGATGGAGGAGCTAGTACGTTAAGCTTTACTTACAACGATATATCCAAATTAAAGTTGCCATCTATCTCCTTATCCGATGATACCTACACTTACATAAAAGTATTGGAGTGATTGCACATGGAGATAACAATCCCTCTTTTGCCTGCAAAACGCGGCTACGTGGAGGTCATAAACGAAAACGGGGAGCATGTTTACCGGCGCATTGAGACGGAAGAGACCCGGAAAGTAGAAGCTCTCGAAACCGAAAAAGCAGATAAGACAGAGGTAGAAGCTGTGTGGGAGAGCATGGCGGCGGCGATACAGGAAGGGGTAGAGAGCGCATGAACGCGAGGGAAGTGACATTGGACGCACTGCGGCGGATAGGGAAGGAGCGGGCGCTGGACCTGCGGGGCCGCGGAGCGGAGCTGGACGGGACGGCGGTAATCGCGGAGGAGCTGTATGCCCCCGCGTTTGACCCGGCAAAGGATTACAGCGGGTGGCCGGTTGGAGCTCCTGTGCGGGACGGGGAGCAGGTG
>ERZ773221.1929-NODE-1929-length-17640-cov-15.423713_pt1 | contig 17640 bp, 18 predicted proteins | sample MGYA00580994_ERZ773221 | MGnify/ENA primary metagenome ERZ773221 (study PRJEB29015, sample SAMEA2737758) | human gut metagenome | biome: human gut; feature: human-associated habitat; material: faeces | place: China | collected 2012 ... | reverse complement strand
CCAGGATTTTCCTTGTTTCCAGAGCGGATTGGTAAGACAATTAGCGTTTGAATTTTTCGGGTTTAGCGCGAGTGGGTAACGCTCGTCACATCGTAGACATGCATGCAGTGCTCTGGTAGCTGTAAAGCCAGGGGCGGTAGCGTGTCTAGGGGAAGATCATTGTGTGCGGTAAGCACAAAAATGCAAAAATGAACGTTTGCATGTAATAATCATAAGTTTATGAATAGATCAGGGAAAGAACAAGTGACGTTGCTTTTTTTACTATATAATTCGCACTGTATGTTCAATAATTGAAATATTTCATTTTACATAAAGCTGTTTTTCATTGCTTATACATGAGTAAATACTCCTTACATAATTAAGGAGGACAAAATGGAACTTAAAAAATTGATGGAGCATATTTCTATTATTCCCGATTACAGATAAGCTTGGAAAGTAGAGCATAAATTATCGGATATTCTACTGTTGGCTATTTTTGCTATTATTTCTGATGCAAAGGTTGGGAAGGTATAGAGGATTTTTGGGAAACACATCACGATTTTTTGAAGCAATATGGTGATTTTGAAAATGGTATTCCTGTTCATGAAACTATTGCCAGAGTTGTATCCTGTATCAGTCCTGCAAAATTTCACGAGAGCTTTATTAACTGGATGCGTGATTGCCATTCTTCAGATGATAAAGACGTCATCGCAATTGATGGAAAAACGCTCCGGCACTCTTATGACAAGAGTCGCCGCAGGGGAGCGATTCATGTCATTAGTGCGTTCTCAACAATGCACAGTCTGGTCATCGGACAGATCAAGACGGATAAGAAATCCAATGAGATCACAGCTATCCCTGAATTTCTTAACATACTGGATATTAAAGGGAAAATTATCACAACTGATGCGATGAGTTGCCAGAAAGATATTGCAGAGAAGATACAAAAACAGGGAGGTGATCATTTATTCGCTGTAAAAGGAAATCAGGTGGCGGCTTAATAAAGCCTTTGAGGAAAAATTTCCGCTGAAAGAATTAAATAATCCAGAGTATGACAGTTACGCAATTAGTGAAAAGAGTCACTGCAGAGAAGAAATCCGTCTTAATATTGTTTGCGATGTCCCTGATGGACTTATTGACTTCACGTTTGAATGGAAAGGACTGAAAAAATTGTGCGTGGTAGTCTCCTTTCGGTCAATAATAGCAGAACAAAAGAAAAAGCCAGAAATGACGGTCAGATATTATATCAGTTCTGCTGATTCAACCGCAGAGAAGTTCGTCACAGCGATCCGAAATCACTGGCACATGGAGAATAACCTGTACTGGCGACTAGACGTGGTAATGAATGAAGACGACTACAAAATCAGAAGAGGAAATGCAGCAGAATCATTTTCAGGAGTACGACACATCGCTATTAATATTTTGACGAATGATCAGGTATTCAAGGCAAGGTCAGGACGTAAGATGAGAAAAGCAACCATGGATAAAAACTATCTGGCGTCAGTCCTTGCGGGAGCGGGCTTTCACAATCTTGCCCTGTAACATGGCGCCATTACTTATTGTTAACAAAGAGAAATCAGGAAGGGTTGAAAAACTTTTTTGTAAAATTTACTGCTGAAAGTATTAGATAATCCTTCTCATGGCAGTTACGCAAAACGAAAAGAATTACGGTAAACATGAAGGCGTTTATTGTTTACAATATCTCTGATAAATTTATTGTTTTCACATTTTAACTGAAAGGGCAGGAGAAAATATATGTGGTCTTATTCTGAACAGGGTAAGAAATAGAATTACTGCTACTTGGATGCAGTATTGAATGAACATGATGGTAAAATTAAAAGGGGAATGCAATTTTTGGAGCATATTGCTATTAATGTTTTGACGATAGATAAGATATTCAAGATGAGTTAAGGCGTAAGATAAGAAAAGTCATTATGTAGAGATGCTACCTAGTATCAGTCCTTGAGGCGGAGAGAGAGTTTCGTTATTTTGACTTGATAATATCCAGAGATTTTTAATGAGGTGTCTGTGAAAACTGATAACTATAAGTGTGTAGAATTCAATGTTATAGAGAATGACTCAGGGAGCTTAATATCAATAGAAAGAGAATATTTGCCATTTATAGTTAAACGAGCTTATTATATTTATAATGTAAAAGAAAATAAAGCAAGAGGTTTTCATGCACATAAAAATTTAGAACAGTTATTAATTTGTGTCAATGGTTCATGTGAAATATCTGTATGCGATGGTAAAGAAAAAAAACTAATTAAGTTAGACAACCCATATGTTGGCCTGTATTTGAAAGGGCTCGTGTGGAGGGAGATGTATAACTTCACAAGAGACGCTGTATTATTAGTGTTGGCAAGTGATGTTTATGACGAGCTTGATTATATCAGAGATTATAGTGAGTTTATGACAATTGTAAATAAAGAGACATGCAGATGAATAAGTGGAATATAACTGCCATTTCTGATATTGAACCAGATGTATATTTAAGGCCATCATTCCGAATAAGTCCTTTCAGAAGTGAGGATTTGGTAATAAACCTAAAAAAAAATGATGAGGAATTATTTTATTGGGATCGTTTTTTTGACTTCGAGAGAATTGGATATTATTCAAATGTTATGGCCTCAGGGCGAGAGTGCATTGATGCTGTATTAAGTATGTTAAATTTATCAAGAGAAGATAAAATATATATTGCAACATCTAGTGGAAATTCATATATAAGTGGCTGTGTAACAAAAACGATAGAAAAGTATTGCTCGTGGACCAGAGTTAGAGAAAAAAATATTAAAGCTGCACTTGTTATACATGAATTTGGTAAGTTTTGTGATAATGACGAAATAGAAGCTTTAAAAAATGATGGTGTGAAAATAATTGAAGACTATGCTCATGCTTTTCCTGTTTTTTTTCAAAATGATACAAGAGCTAAAGGGGATTATGTTGTTTTTAGTTTTCCAAAATTCTTTCAGATTCATTTTGGTGGGTTGTTGTTATCAAAAAATGAGGTAAATGTACAGACCAAGTTAAAAAAAGAAAGTGTTAACTTTATAAAAGTATGTATTAATTCATTTTTACCTGATCTTGAACAAATTATTAATAGCAGAAAGGCCCGGTATGATTATTATAGTAAAGAATTATCGAGATTGAGGTGTAAACCATATTTTCATTATGATAAATGCGAATGTCCAAGCGTGTATTTGTTTTACATTGATTTAAATGAGTATCTGTTAGAAAAGTTAAAGTCTTTTCTACAAATCAGAGGGGTTGAGTGCAGTGTTTTTTATGGTGAAAAAGCATTTTTTATTCCATGTAATCAACGCTTATGCTTTAGTGAAATTGATATGATCATTCAGTTGATTGAAAGCTATATAAAGGGTGTGAAGTGAAAGTTCAAAATATATCAATTAAAGGCAGTCTGGATATTGATGACTCTTCATCTGTTAATAATTGTGATCTAGGAGATGGGATAAAGATTTCAAAAAGAAGTGTTGTGTATGGTTCTAAAGAGCACCCAGTAAGAATCGGAAATGGTTGTTATATTGGCATGAATTGTTGCTTAAATGGATATGATTCAGAATTAATAATCGGAAATAATGTCAGTATAGCATCTAATGTTACGATTATAACAGGATCAGGCCCAAATGCTAGTTTAGAAATGCAAAAGATATACCCCATTGTCAAAGAGAGTGTGGAAATAGGTGCCCATTCTTGGATTGGTGATAATGTTACAATTTTGCCTGGTGTTAAGTTAGGCGCCTTTTGCGTTGTTGCTGCAAACAGCGTTGTAACAAAAAGTTTTGATGAGTATAGCGTCATAGGTGGGACTCCCGCAAAATTAATAAAGATGATTCAACACAAGGCGTAGGAGATATAAATGTTAGATAGTATTTCTGATTATTGTTATCCTGAGTGTTTATTTACCAGTCCTAAATTCTACCAATTAAATGCTGATAAATGTGATAAAATACATATAATAAAAACACAAGATTTAGCTATCGTAATCGGTTTAGTAGATAATAAAGCTTATGCACCTTTTAGTGCGCCATTTACCTTTTTGACATCGAGGAAAGTGAATTTAAAGTATTCATCATATGAGGCTTTTTTTAATCAAGTAAAGAAAGATAAAGAACTATATGGGTATACATCTTTAAAAATTACACTTCCACCGGATTTTTATTTTTCTGATATGCATGCCAAAATCAGGTGCTGTTTGGCTGCGTCTGGATTTAATCCTTTATATAGAGATATAAACTCTCATTTCAATCTGAGTGATTTTGAGATTGAATCTCTTAGCAATACAGCCAAAAAGACAATAAGAGCATCAGGAAAACATAATCATGAAATATTTTGTGCGAAAAATGATGATGAGAAAAAATTGGTTTATGACATTATCCGTAGAAATAGATTAAGTAAAGGATATCCACTTCGGATGACTTGGGAACAAGTTAAGAAAACCGTAGACAATGTGGCTAGAGCTAATTTTTTCTATGTTAAAACTAATGAGAAGTATAGTGCTTCAGCAATAATATTTGACATTACAGATGATATTTCCCAAGTTGTTTATTGGGGGGCTGTAGATGAAGGGGAAACTTGCAAAGTAATGTATTTTCTACCATTTGAGTTAGTTAAAATATATAAGAGTCGTGGAAAGAAAATTTTAGATATAGGTCCTTGTAGTGAGGGTGGTATAGTTAGCCAAGGGCTTAATGACTTTAAACAAATGATCGGCTGTATAAACTCAGTAAAAGAAACATGGGAAATATAATGATTAACTTCTTAAATCTAAAAAAAATAAATGAGCAATATAAAGAAGAGCTCCATAACGCCTGTTTAAAAGTTATTGACTCCGGGAGTTATATTCTTGGGCAATATGTAAATAAATTTGAAAAGGAGTTTGCACAATATTGTGGGGTCAAGTATTGTATAGGTGTAGCAAATGGATTAGAAGCTTTAACGTTAGTACTCCGCGCATGGAAGTATATGGGGCTTTTAGAAGATAAGGATGAAGTTCTTGTTCCTGCAAATACTTTTATTGCTTCAATATTAGCAATTACCGAGAATAATTTGGTTCCAGTATTAATTGAGCCTGATGATGTAACTTATAATATTGACATAAATAAAATTATCGAAAAAATAACATCACGTACAAGAGTCATTTTACCTGTCCATTTATATGGACAGATTAGTGATATGCGGAGGATATCTGATATAGCAAGGAAATATAATCTTTTGGTCCTTGAAGATTGTGCTCAAGCCCATGGTGCAAGTATGGGGGGGCAAAAGAGTGGCTCATGGGGAGATGCTGCTGGCTTTAGCTTCTATCCAGGGAAAAATTTAGGTGCTTTAGGCGATGCTGGCGCTATAACGACAAATAGTGATTCATTGTATAATGTGTTATTGGCATTAAGAAATTATGGTTCTCATAGAAAATACCATCATATTTATACTGGTGTTAATAGTCGACTCGATGAAATTCAGGCGGCAATGCTTTGTGTTAAGTTGAAATATTTAGATTCTGAAATTGAACGTAGAAGAAGTATTGCACAATTTTATTGTTCTCATATTAATAATGAAAAAATAAAATTACCTGTTGTCGATTCTAAAGAAAATGCTGTATGGCATTTATATGTTATTTTGACGAATGAAAGGGATGCTTTAAAACAATATTTAGAACAAAAAGGTATTCAAACGTTAATTCATTATCCGGTACCACCACATAAGCAAGAATGTTATCAGGATTTATTTGCTGAACAAGTATTTCCTGTGTCAGAAAAGTTGCATAATAGTATACTTTCATTGCCTATGGATCCAACAATGACTGAGGGTGAGTTACATTATATTGTGGATGTGATAAATTCTTTTTAATATATTAATAATAGTGCCAGAGTTTTTCTGGCCTACTAACTATGATTAATGGAAGATGCAAAGATTTTTCAAAGTTATATCATATACAGCTTTTTTAACATTTATAAAAATGTTATGCGGGATATTTATATCTAAAGCCATTGCAATATATGCGGGGCCAAGTGGAATGGCTCTTTTTGGGCAGATGCAAGGATTTACTACCATGTTAACTAATCTTGGGAACTCGCCAAACAATAGTGGGGTTATAAAGTATACCGCAGAGTTTGAACATAAAGGTATAGATGTATATAGCCAATGGTGGAAAGCGGCTATATACTGGTCTTTTTTTGTTTATATTACTCTTTTTACGTTGGTAGTGTTTTTCTCTGAAGAAATATCCATCTTTTTAACTGGTAAAAATGATTATCGATGGCTTGTTATTTCTGCAGGCATGTTGATTCCATTATCTGCGTTAGGTGTTTTATGTTCATCCATTTATAATTCATTTAGAGATTATAAGAATTTTTTCCTCTCCGGAATGATATCAACCTTAATTACAAGTGTCGTAATAATTTATATTATATTGAGTTATGGATTGATTGGCGCAATGGTGGCTGCTGTAATACAGCCAGCCCTGATTGGGGGAGGAGTCTTCATTTTTTCATTAAAAGAAAAATGGTGTCGATTAAAATATTTTATCGGCCCAATTACCAAGGGCGCTAAAAACGATATTTTAAAGTATGTAGCAATGATATCTGTTTCAGCAATCGTTGGACCTTTATCAATTATTATATTAAGAACTTTTTTAATTGAACAAGTAGGATGGGAAATAGCAGGTGAATGGCAATCAGTATGGAAGATATCAGAGGTATATTTAGGCGTAATAACTTTAACATTATCGACTTATTATCTGCCTGTCTTAGCGAAAACTCGAGATTATCAGCAATTAGTTCTTGAATTAAGGCGGACAGTTAAAGTTATCTTTCCTCTAATAGTATTGATGGCAATTTTTATATATATTCTTCGTGACTATATAATATATATATTGTTTTCAAAGGATTTCTATAATGCACGTGAACTATTTCTTATTCAATTGCTTGGTGATGTTATTAAAATAGTCAGTTATATATATGCTTATCCTATGTTAGCGAAAGGTAAAATTAAATTTTTCATATTTACTGAAATTCTCTTTTGCATCACTTTGATTACTTTATCATTTTTTCTTATAAATATTTTTGGAGTGCACGGTGCTAATATTGCTTATGCATCAAACTATTTATTATATTTAATTGTTGTGATTATGAGCTTTAAGAGGTTATATGCGCAATCCTGTAATTAGAAAAATCCTGTTCATCGACCTTTGTGATACATTGTATCCCGAAAACACTACTATCGGTTTTATAGATAATTTTTATGAGGAGGGGGCAAAACTCTCCAGAAGTCGTATCGTAAAGATAATATCTAAATTGATCTTTTATCTAACTAAATATGATTTGTTGCGATATTTCTATATTAGAAAGCTTTATGGAGTTCCCAGAGTAAGATTATTAAAAGATGCTCAAGATTATATTGACAAATTAATTCCGAATGAAAAAATATTAAAATTAATTGGGGAGTATAAAAAAGAAGGAGCTGAATTGTATTTGATTTCAGCGTCATTAGATCCAATAGTAGAAGTTGTTGCTAAGAAGTTTGAGTTTACATCTTATTTTTCATCTAGTTTGTTATATGAAAATAATGGACTGTGTTTGGGGAAATTACATTCCGATATCTTAGGTGAAAAACACACAATAATTAGTAAGTTCAGGAAAGAAAATCATAATATTGCTTTTATTACAGATAATTATAGTGATTCTGTATGTATAGATTTATGCGATGATTTTTATGCAGTTATACCCAAAAATAAAAAAACAAAATTTTGGGAAAATAAAAACGTTAAATTGATAGTGCTAAGTGATCATGAACAATAAAAAATTAACAATTGTGATTCCATCTTATAATCATAAGAATTACATTAGAACCTCGATATTAAATGCGATGCAATTAATAGATATAGCTGATATTGTTGTAATCGATGATGCATCAGATGATGGAACACTCGATATACTAACTAAGGAAAGTTATCCTGGTGTAAACATAATTATAAAAAAGAATAATAAAGGATTACTCCATTCCCATCGGTTATGGCAGCAGTTTGTGCAGACTGAATATGTTTACCTTATCGCGTCTGATGATGAAATTATTGTTGACGAGTTCCGGAAAGCTTATAATAAATTATTAGCATTGAAAGATATCGATGTTGCTATATTTGGTGGTGTTAATTTTTTAAAGGAGTATGAGTGGCCAATATACGGAAAAAAACATGAAAGATTTTTTATGTTAAGTGAGAAAGAAAAAAAGATTGAAATTTTCACAAACCATCCATCTCCTTTATTGGCTCAATCCACTATTTTTCGAACAAGTGTGCTTTCTGAAATTGATGCATTTGACGGGAAGGTAAAATTTGATGATTACCCTATTTATATAAAACTCATTCTTAATAATTCAAAGTATAAATTGTTATTTGATAATGATGTATCAATAGTAAGATATAGACATCATTTTGACAATACATATAAAAAATACAATAAAATGTTCGATATGTTCGAAGAGGTATATTTGTATTATTGTCAAGACATCAAAGTTCAAACTGAATCTATTGCGTTAATTTGGTGGTTATATATTTTCCGTTCTCTGAGAGATAAAAACTGGAATGCATTTTTTAATATATTGTCAAAAGGCAAACTTTCTTATATGAAATATATTTATACATTTTTTATTCGGCGTTTACCATAATGAATTATGAAGATTTTTTTGCTTTGGCTTATAATAATATAGTTGAGTTTTTTGTCATATCTATATTTTTTTTGTTTTTTTTTGTTTTTACCTTGAGGAGATTCGGTGCTGCTGGAATTATAGATCCTTTCCATTTTATTTTTAGTTTTGTATTTTCAACATCTTATGCTGTAATTATCATATTATATATAAATAATGAGATAGAATTATTTTATTTAGTTTTGTTGACGCTGTATAGTATCTCTTTTCTTTTTCCCATTTATTTTTTTAGAAACAGAAGAAAGGATCTCGTCTCTAAATATATATATGGTTTTTTTTCTTCTATAAATACTAGTCATTATGTGACTAGGATATTTATTCTTCTGTACTTTATAATTCTAATACCTTTAATATATGTGAAAGGTTTTTCTTTATTCACATCGACAAATCGGTTTGAAGACAATTCAGGTATAGGTGGATTAGCTCGTTTTTATGATATAATATGGTTATTTGTTGCTGGAAGTTTTATTCTTTACTATAAGCGTATTCTATTATATGGAGGTACGATAAGGAAAACGATTTTATTTTTTCCATTCTTAGCATTTTTTATTTTAAATATGCTGGTGATTGGCTCTAAATCAGAGTTGGTACAATATGTGCTTTTTTATTACTTAATAATATCCGCTTATGGTTATAAATTTAAATTATCAATTGCTAAATTAACGATATTAGGTGGTTTATCATTATGTTTTGCGCTGATTGTTTTGTTTTTTAATTTTAAAATGGAAGGTGATGGGGATTTTTCAAATATAATTAATGAGTCTTTTTTAAGACTATCAGATCGCATTATGTCTAATGGAGATATGTATTATCTTGGTCTGCCTCATAATGTGATTGAAAAAATAAAAACTAATAATGTGTTGATTGATTTTTTTGCACCAGTCTTATCTTCGAAACTAATAAGTTATTTGGCGGGATATGATGTCTATACTTATGATATAGGGAAGCAGATACTATTGTTTCATTATCCATTTTATGATATTGCCGGAGGTCCTGTTGAACATTTTGACCTCTTTGGATATAAGCATTTCGGCATCATCGGTGGCATAATGTTCAGTGCTTTTTTAGGTATGGGAGTAGTCATATTAAGAAATTTAGTTTTTTTATCAAGAGGCAATGTCTTTATGACAATAGTTACGTGCTCAATTTATTTTAAAATGTTGGCTGTAATTCTCAAACCTAGTATTTTATTTGCATTTATGTTTGATTTTTTAAGTGTATACATTTCAGTTGGTGTAATATCAATTCTTTTGGTAGGTAAAAGGAGTTAGGATGCTGTTCTTTTTTGTACCATTCCTTTATTTTTACAAAACTAGATTGCGTAGCATAATTAAATTAATATCTTGGGGAGTGATTTATTTAGTTCCTATTTTTTTGTCAACATTTAGTTTTGCAAACATTGATTATTATTTTATTAGTTATTTTGTTGTGTTGACGTTAACATATAATCTATATGAGATCGGATATATACAAAATGATACGGAAACAATAAAGAAAGAGCATAATCCCACCTTGCGATTGAGTCGTGACGAATTATTTTTTTATAATAATCATAGGGTTTATATTTATTTTGTTCGATTATTCATATCTTTTGTTTTAACAATTGCCCTTGCTTTTTTTGTTTATGATAAAATTAATGCTATATTAGTATGGTCAATATTATTAATTTTCTTTTTTTATAATCATGTCAGAAGCAGATTAAACCTTGCTATTCACTTTCTTTTAGTTGTATTTAGATTTGTGTTTCCTGTATATGTAATTACATCTAATGTAATGTTGTTGTTTATTATGATCTTTATATTTCCTGTGCCTAATTTGATTGAGAGAACTTCTGAGGAAAAATTTGGATTTTTAAAATTGAATAAAACTATAAGACCTAATATATCATTTTTTCGAGTGGTTTATTATTTTTTTCTTTCTCTCTTTATGGGGATAATATGCATTATTTACAATAATCACAATGAATTGAAAACTGGTTTTTATATCAGTATTTTCTTTTTTATTTATCGACTGGTTATTTTATTTTCAAAATTTTTAGCACGGGAGAAAAATGTGTGAGTATAAGACATGCAGTGATTATGTGTGTTTATAAAAATGATAAAGAACAAGATATAAAGTTAGCAATAGAGAGTATCATAAATCAAAGTATAAAAAACCATTTGTATATATATATAGATGGTGTAGTAAATAATAAAGTGAAAGATTTATTAGGGGGGTATTCCTCTAATAGAAATATTTTTATTTTTGAATCTGAAATTAATCATGGATTGGCTTATGGCTTAAACTTTTTAATAGATAAAATACTTCCATGTAAATATGATTATATATCAAGAATGGATAGCGATGATATCTCTTTACCAGACAGATTATTCTTACAGGAAAAATTTTTAGATATGAATAAATCTATTGATGTAATTGGGGGGTATTGTACGGAGTTTGGCTCTGAATTCGCGTTGAAAGTGAAAAAGGTACCACTTGAACATAATGATATAGTAAACTACAGCGCATTGAGATGTCCATTTATTCACCCCACAGTTATGTTTCGCTCTCGTGTATTTGATTCAAATATCAGGTATCCTGTAAATACATATTATTCTGAAGATTTGGCATTGTGGTATATATTGCTGGCAAATGGATATAAATTTGCAAATATCCCCGAGATTTTGTTAAAATATAGAATAACAGAGGATACTCTTTTTAGACGAAAAGGTTTTTTTAAAGCAAAATGTGAAGCTGTTTTAAGGTGGGATTATATGAAAAAAATGAAAATCATTTCACCAATGAAGTGTACTATGTTAATTATTAAAATGATATCACAAATATTGCCAATATTTATATTGAAAGTTTTGTACAAAAAATATCGGTGACTTTTTTAAAGAGGTGAACATGAAGATCATTGTTACTGGTGGTGCTGGATTTATTGGGTCTGCCTTAGTTAAATTTATTATCGATAATACGGCTGATCATGTTCTTGTATTAGATAAATTGACTTATGCAGGAAATTTACTTAACCTTGAATCTATCTCTGATAATAATCGATATCAATTTATAAATTGTGATATTTGTGATGTTGTTGCAGTAGAGAAAATATTTTTAGATTACAAGCCCGATGCAATAATGCATTTGGCTGCGGAGAGTCACGTTGATCGATCAATATCTTCTTCAGCTGTGTTTATCGATACCAATATTATTGGAACATATAACTTACTAAATGTTTCGAAAGAATATTGGATGCAACTTTCGAATGAAAAAAAAACTCAGTTTAGGTTTCATCATATATCTACTGATGAGGTTTATGGGGATTTACCTCATCCCGACGAATTTGAATCCATATCTAAGCTGCCTCTCTTTACTGAAGATTGTGCATACAAGCCAAGTAGTCCTTATTCTGCCTCAAAGGCATCTAGCGATCATTTAGTTAATGCCTGGCATCGAACGTATTCGCTACCAACGGTTATAACCAATTGTTCTAATAATTATGGCCCCTTTCAATACCCGGAGAAACTAATTCCGATGTCAATAATAAATGCTCTTCAGGGAGAAGATATTTTTATTTATGGAAAGGGAGATCAAATACGAGACTGGTTGTATGTATATGATCATGTCGAAGCTTTATATTTAGTATTAACAAATGGACGAGTTGGCCAAACATATAACATTGGTGGTAATAACGAAAAAAGAAATATTGAGGTTGTTGAGACAATTTGCAAAATTTTAGATGAAATCAAACCTAAAAACGGAACTTATCAGGATCAAATTAAATTTGTTAATGATCGTCCTGGACATGACAGAAGATATGCGATTGATGCTTCTAAAATAAAAAAAGAGTTAAATTGGATACCTAAGGAAAGTTTTTATACAGGAATAAGAAAAACAATAAAATGGTATTTAAATAATCTGGACTGGGTAGAGAAAACTCGTAATGGCATGTTAAATAACGGAAATGTAAGGAGCCCTAAATAATGTCAATGAGAAAAGGAATTATTTTGGCAGGTGGCTCAGGAACTAGATTGTATCCTGTAACAATGGCTGTAAGTAAACAGTTGCTTCCTGTATTTGATAAGCCAATGATTTATTATCCTCTAAGTACATTGATGTTAGCTGGTATTAGAGATATATTGATTATAAGTACTCCTCATGATCTCCCTAGATTTATTAACCTTCTTGGAGATGGATCACAATGGGGAATAAGTTTAGATTATAAAGTTCAAGAGAATCCAGATGGACTTGCTCAAGCATTTATTATCGCTGAAGATTTTCTTGATGGAAATAATTGTACTTTGATTTTAGGCGACAATATTTTTTATGGTAACGACTTACAGCGGCAAATGGAAAAAGCTGATAATAAAAAAAATGGAGCTACAATATTTGCTTATCACGTAAAAGATCCCGAACGTTATGGTGTTGTTGAGTTTGATAGTGAATGGAATGCTATTTCATTAGAAGAAAAACCTAAGCATCCTAAAAGTAATTATGCTGTTACAGGGCTATATTTTTATGATAATAGAGTTGTTGATATTGCAAAATCTATTAAACCATCCTTGAGAGGTGAGCTTGAAATAACAGACATAAATAAGGAGTATTTATTATCCTCAGAGCTCTCTGTGGCTACGATGGGGCGTGGTTATGCTTGGTTAGACACCGGTACTCATGAAAGCCTTATTGAGGCTAGTAACTTTATTCAAACGATTGAGGAACGACAGGGATTAAAAGTTGCATGTCCGGAGGAAATTGCTTTCAGGAAAGGCTTTATTACCGCAGAAAAGGTATTGGAACTTGCGTATCCGTTGTCTAAAAATTCATACGGAGAATATCTTATTAATATGGTGAAAGAGAAATGAATTTTGTAATATGGTTTTATTTTGACAAATAACTGATTTCTTTTACGGGTAATAATATAAATCCAGTCGGAGTAAACAATGTCAAAGCAACAGATCGGCGTCGTCGGTATGGCAGTGATGGGGCGCAACCTTGCGCTCAACATCGAAAGCCGTGGTTATACCGTCTCTATTTTCAACCGTTCCCGTGAGAAGACGGAAGAAGTGATTGCCGAAAATCCAGGCAAGAAACTGGTTCCTTACTATACGGTGAAAGAGTTTGTTGAATCTCTGGAAACGCCTCGTCGCATCCTGTTAATGGTGAAAGCAGGTGCAGGCACGGATGCTGCTATTGATTCCCTCAAGCCATACCTCGATAAAGGTGACATCATCATTGATGGTGGTAATACCTTCTTCCAGGACACCATTCGTCGTAACCGTGAGCTTTCTGCCGAAGGCTTTAACTTCATCGGTACCGGTGTCTCCGGTGGTGAAGAAGGCGCGCTGAAAGGTCCTTCCATTATGCCAGGTGGGCAGAAAGAAGCCTATGAACTGGTTGCGCCGATCCTGACCAAAATCGCCGCAGTGGCTGAAGACGGTGAGCCATGTGTTGCCTATATCGGTGCCGATGGAGCAGGCCATTATGTGAAGATGGTTCACAACGGTATTGAATACGGAGATATGCAACTGATTGCTGAAGCCTATTCTCTGCTTAAAGGTGGCCTGAACCTCACCAACGAAGAACTGGCGCAGACCTTTACCGAGTGGAATAACGGTGAACTGAGCAGCTACCTGATCGACATCACCAAAGATATCTTCACCAAAAAAGATGAAGACGGTAACTACCTGGTTGATGTGATTCTGGATGAAGCAGCAAACAAAGGTACGGGCAAATGGACCAGCCAGAGTGCGCTGGATCTCGGCGAACCGCTGTCGCTGATTACCGAGTCTGTGTTTGCACGTTATATCTCGTCTCTGAAAGATCAGCGTGTAGCCGCGTCTAAAGTTCTCTCTGGTCCGCAAGCGCAGCCAGCAGGCGATAAAGCTGAGTTTATCGAGAAAGTTCGTCGTGCGCTGTATCTGGGCAAAATCGTTTCTTATGCTCAGGGCTTCTCTCAGCTGCGTGCGGCGTCTGAAGAGTACAACTGGGATCTGAACTACGGCGAAATTGCGAAGATTTTCCGTGCTGGTTGCATCATCCGTGCGCAGTTCCTGCAGAAAATCACCGATGCTTATGCCGAAAATCCGCAGATCGCTAACCTGCTGCTGGCCCCGTACTTCAAGCAAATTGCCGATGACTATCAGCAGTCGCTGCGCGATGTCGTCGCTTATGCAGTACAGAACGGTATCCCGGTTCCGACCTTCGCCGCTGCGGTTGCCTATTATGACAGCTACCGCGCCGCTGTTTTGCCTGCGAACCTGATCCAGGCACAGCGTGACTATTTCGGTGCGCATACTTATAAGCGCATTGATAAAGAAGGTGTGTTCCATACTGAATGGCTAGATTAATCTGATTTAACCAACAATAAATTGAGGCCCGGCGTTTATTGTGCCGGGTTCTTTTTGCCACTTATCTTATAGACTAAATTTCACTGCTTAATATTAACTTAATAAATATCAACTATTCTTATAAAGAAAATCTGAATTGTTTTTCGTAGCGTTGACCATCTAATAACGTAGCGTTAAAACATTTAGCTCTTATCAGGATGCTAAAAACATCATGATTCACAGTTAAGTTAATTCTGAGAGCATGAAATGAAAATCACCATTTCCGGTACTGGCTATGTAGGCTTGTCAAACGGGCTTCTAATCGCACAAAATCATGAGGTTGTGGCATTAGATATTTTACCGTCACGCGTTGCTATGCTGAATGATCGGATATCTCCTATTGTGGATAAGGAAATTCAGCAGTTTTTGCAATCAGATAAGATACAATTTAATGCCACATTAGATAAAAATGAAGCCTACCGGTATGCTGATTATGTCATCATCGCCACTCCAACCGACTATGATCCTAAAACTAATTATTTCAATACATCCAGTGTAGAATCAGTAATTAAAGACGTAGTTGAGATAAATCCTTATGCGGTTATGGTGATCAAATCAACGGTTCCCGTTGGTTTTACCGCAGCGATGCATAAGAAATATCGTAATGAAAATATTATTTTCTCTCCGGAATTCCTCCGCGAAGGTAAAGCCCTTTACGATAACCTTCATCCGTCACGTATTGTCATCGGTGAGCGTTCAGAACGCGCAGAACGTTTTGCGGCGTTATTACAGGAAGGCGCGATTAAGCAAAATATCCCAACCCTGTTTACCGACTCCACTGAAGCAGAAGCGATTAAACTTTTCGCTAATACCTATCTGGCGATGCGCGTAGCATACTTTAATGAACTGGATAGCTATGCAGAAAGTTTAGGTCTGAATACTCGCCAGATTATCGAAGGCGTTTGTCTCGATCCGCGTATTGGCAACCATTACAACAACCCGTCGTTTGGCTATGGTGGTTATTGTCTGCCGAAAGATACCAAGCAGTTACTGGCGAACTACCAGTCTGTGCCGAATAACCTGATTTCGGCAATTGTCGATGCAAACCGCACGCGTAAAGATTTTATTGCCGATGCCATTTTGTCACGCAAACCGCAAGTGGTGGGTATTTATCGCCTGATTATGAAGAGCGGTTCAGATAACTTCCGTGCATCTTCCATTCAAGGGATTATGAAGCGTATCAAAGCGAAAGGTGTTGAAGTGATCATCTACGAGCCGGTGATGAAAGAAGACACATTCTTCAACTCTCGTCTGGAACGTGATCTCGCCACCTTCAAACAACAAGCCGACGTCATTATTTCCAACCGTATGGCAGAAGAGCTTAGGGATGTGGCAGAAAAGGTATACACCCGCGATCTCTTTGGCAGCGACTAACATCCTGTTATCAGGGCGATTTTCGCCCTGATTCTCTTATGTTCCCTTTGTAATAATTCATTATTTTTATCATTTATCCTATAGCATTCATGGCGATTATCGCTAAACTATGGCGACTTAAAATTATTTCGTCCGTTAGGGTAATGATGAGAGTAGAAAATAATAATGTTTCTGGGCAAAACCATGACCCGGAACAGATTGATTTGATTGATTTACTAGTGCAGTTGTGGCGTGGCAAGATGACAATCATCATTTCCGTCATTGTGGCTATTGCCCTGGCTATTGGATATTTGGCAGTAGCGAAGGAGAAATGGACGTCAACAGCAATTATCACTCAGCCCGACGTGGGGCAAATTGCTGGCTATAACAATGCCATGAATGTTATCTATGGTCAGGCTGCACCGAAAGTATCGGATTTGCAGGAGACGTTAATTGGTCGCTTCAGTTCTGCCTTCTCTGCACTAGCAGAAACGCTGGATAATCAGGAAGAACCAGAAAAACTTACCATCGAACCTTCTGTTAAGAACCAGCAATTACCATTAACTGTTTCTTATGTTGGGCAAACTGCAGAGGGCGCACAAATGAAGTTGGCCCAATACATTCAGCAAGTTGACGATAAAGTGAATCAAGAGTTAGAAAAGGATCTCAAGGACAACATTGCTCTGGGACGGAAAAACTTGCAGGACTCTTTAAGAACGCAGGAAGTAGTTGCGCAGGAGCAGAAAGATCTGCGTATCCGTCAGATTCGGGAAGCGTTGCAGTATGCGAATCAGGCGCAGGTGACAAAGCCACAGGTTCAGCAGACTGAAGATGTGACGCAAGATACGTTGTTCCTTTTGGGGAGCGAAGCGCTGGAGTCGATGATTAAGCATGAAGCGACTCGTCCGTTGGTGTTCTCACCAAACTACTATCAGACACGTCAAAAACTGTTGGATATTGAAAAATTAAAGGTTGATGATCTTGATATTCATGCTTACCGCTATGTAATGAAACCGACGTTACCTATTCGTCGCGATAGCCCGAAAAAGGCAATCACTTTGATTCTGGCAGTGCTGCTGGGCGGTATGGTGGGCGCGGGGATTGTGTTGGGGCGTAACGCACTGCGTAATTACAACGCGAAGTAATCTTTTTGGTTTTAAAGAAAACGGGCAGGGTGGTGACACCTTGCCCGTTTTTTTTGCCGGATGCGACAACAACATCG
>ERZ773221.1922-NODE-1922-length-17701-cov-7.527598_pt1 | contig 17701 bp, 13 predicted proteins | sample MGYA00580994_ERZ773221 | MGnify/ENA primary metagenome ERZ773221 (study PRJEB29015, sample SAMEA2737758) | human gut metagenome | biome: human gut; feature: human-associated habitat; material: faeces | place: China | collected 2012 ... | reverse complement strand
TGGTTAATGTCCGCACATCGGTGCAGATTATTGATAACAGTGACCTGGTCAAAGTCCATCGGGTGGATAATGTTCCGGTCGGTCTGGCGATGCCACTTTCTCTTACGACCCGTATCGGGCATGCGATGGTGGTCAGCTACGAGATGATATTCACCCAACCGGACAGCGTCACCTACAGCAAGACAGGCATGCTGTTCGGGGCGAATCTGATTGTGAAAAGCACCGATTTCCTGTCCCGGAATCCGGAAATCATCAATCTGTTCCAGGACTACGTCCAGAACTGCGTGCTGGGTGATATTTACCTGAATCATAAATACACGCTGGAAGATCTGATGGCCTCCGCTGACCCCTACACGCTGATTTTTTCCCGACCCAGCCCGCTACGGGGCGTTTATGACAACAATAATAATTTCATAACCTGTAAGGATGCGTCGGTCACGCTGAAAGACAGGCTGAATCTCGATACAAAGACGGGAGGCAAGACCTGGCATTATTATGTGCAGCAGATATTTGGCGGCAGACCGGACCCGGACCTGTTATTCAGACAACTGGTCAGTGACAGTTACAGTTATTTCTACGGCTCCAGTCAGTCTGCCAGCCAGATTATGCGCCAGAACGTCACCATGAATGCCCTGAAAGAGGGTATCACCAGTAATGCCGCCCGTAATGGTGACACCGCCAGCCTGGTGAATCTGGCCACCACGTCATCGATGGAGAAGCAACGTCTGGCGCATGTCTCTATCGGTCATGTGACAATGCGAAACCTGCCAATGGTACAGACTATCCTGACGGGAATTGCCATTGGTATTTTCCCGCTTCTGGTACTGGCAGCTGTCTTCAACAAACTGACACTGTCCGTCCTGAAAGGCTATGTGTTTGCCCTGATGTGGCTGCAGACCTGGCCGTTGTTGTATGCCATTCTGAACAGTGCCATGACATTTTATGCGAAGATGAATGGTGCGCCGGTCGTGCTGTCTGAACTCTCTCAGATACAGCTGAAATACTCTGACCTGGCCTCTACTGCCGGGTATCTTTCAGCCATGATCCCCCCGTTGTCATGGATGATGGTAAAAGGCCTTGGCGCAGGTTTTTCCAGCGTGTACAGCCACTTCGCCTCTTCCTCTATCAGTCCGACGGCCAGTGCAGCAGGCAGTGTGGTTGACGGTAATTACTCCTACGGCAACATGCAGACGGAAAACGTGAACGGCTTCAGCTGGAGCACCAACAGCACCACGTCGTTTGGTCAGATGATGTACCAGACCGGCAGTGGCGCAACTGCCACACAGACCCGTGACGGTAATATGGTGATGGATGCAAGCGGAGCGATGTCCCGTTTACCGGTCGGTATCAATGCAACGCGTCAGATTGCAGCGGCGCAACAGGAAATGGCCCGGGAGGCGTCGAACAGAGCAGAAAGTGCCCTGCATGGTTTCAGCAGCAGTATTGCCAGTGCCTGGAACACGCTCAGTCAGTTTGGTTCTAACCGGGGGAGCAGTGATTCTGTCACCGGTGGCGCTGACAGCACCATGAGTGCACAGGATTCCATGATGGCCAGCCGTATGCGCAGTGCAGTGGAAAGCTATGCGAAGGCGCATAATATCAGTAATGAGCAGGCGACTCAGGAACTGGCATCAACAAGTACCAGGCTATCTGGTGGAATGTATGCTGATGCTCATGCTGAATGGGGGGTTAAACCTAAAATTCTTGGTGTTGGTGGTGGGGTAGGCATCAGAGGTGGATTTAAGGGGAGCCTGGATGCAACGGATGATGACTCACATTCAGCAAGTAGTGGCAGCAGGGCTACCCATGATGCTCGCCATGATATCGATGCTAAAGCCAGTAAGGACTTTAAAGAGGCCAGCGATTACTTTACCAGTCGCAAAGTCAGTGAATCCGGCAGCCATACTGACAATAATGCCGATTCCCGCGTGGACCAGTTGTCTGCAGCCCTGAACTCAGCGAAACAGAGTTACGACCAGTACACGACGAATATGACCCGCAGCCATGAATATGCTGAAATGGCATCCCGTACTGAAAGCATGAGTGGGCAGATGAGTGAAGATCTGTCGCAACAGTTTGCACAGTATGTGATGAAACACGCGCCGCAGGATGCAGAAGCTATTCTGACAAACACCAGTTCACCGGAGATTGCAGAACGCCGTCGGGCGATGGCATGGTCTTTTGTGCAGGAACAGGTGCAGCCTGGTGTTGATAATGCCTGGCGTGAATCCCGTGGGGATATTGGTAAAGGAATGGAGAGCGTACCTTCGGGTGGTGGCAGCCAGGATATTATTGCTGACCATCAGGGGCATCAGGCCATTATTGAGCAAAGAACGCAGGACAGTAATATCCGTAATGATGTAAAACATCAGGTTGATAATATGGTCACAGAATATAAAGGGAATATCGGAGATACTCAGAATAGTATTCATGGCGAAGAAAATATTGTAGACAGACAATATTCAGAGTTAAAAAATAATCACAAACAGGAAGAAATTCAACAAAACAACAGATATAATGAAGAAAATAAACGACAGAAATTAATGCCAACACCGTCTGAAGATGCGTTAAAACAGATGGTGGATGATAAGAAAGAACGATTGAAGGGGCCATTATGATCACTCACTATGATATAAAAATGGAGATGCAAAAACTAAAGGAGGTACTCTCTGTAGAGGGTGTTAATATCCCATCATTATTACAAGTCATAAAGCCGGGAACTTATGTGTTTTTATGGGTTTTATTATGGCCAACTTTTCTGCGTTTAGTATCGGTTAAAAGTGATGTCAGGGATGTTGGCTTTGATATATGTGCTAGTGGAATGATGGGGTTCCTGCTTTTTGTGGCTATTACAAATGGAATGATGTTATACCTTGCGATTCCTGATAGTTTCAGAAAGGATTCAAAAATAATAAATTTTATGTATTCTAAGAGTAAGACATATATTTTGTTGTTTTTGATTGTTTTTTCTATGGTTTCATTTATGCATTCTATCTTATATGTTTTTGCACTAATGATTACATTCATATTATTTTTTTTGGTGTATACCATAGATATAAATCGTTATAATCTCTCAGCTATAGCCTCAGTAATAGGACTGTTCAAAAAAGAGTCTGTTAGTTAAAAGGATATTTTGGATGAAAACAAAAAAATTGATGATGGTTGCACTGGTCAGTTCCACTCTGGCCCTTTCAGGGTGTGGTGCGATGAGCACAGCAATCAAGAAGCGTAACCTTGAGGTGAAGACTCAGATGAGTGAGACCATCTGGCTTAAACCCGCCAGCGAACGCACGGTATTTCTGCAGATCAAAAACACGTCTGATAAAGACATGAGTGGGCTGCAGGGCAAAATTGCTGATGCTGTGAAAGCAAAAGGATATCAGGTGGTGACTTCTCCGGATACAGCCTACTACTGGATTCAGGCGAATGTGCTGAAGGCCGATAAGATGGATCTGCGGGAGTCTCAGGGATGGCTGAACCGTGGTTATGAAGGCGCAGCTGTTGGTGCAGCGTTAGGTGCCGGTATTACCGGCTATAACTCAAATTCTGCCGGTGCCACACTCGGTGTGGGCCTTGCTGCTGGTCTGGTGGGTATGGCTGCAGATGCGATGGTGGAAGATGTGAACTATACCATGATCACGGATGTACAGATTGCAGAGCGTACTAAGGCAACGGTGACAACGGATAATGTTGCCGCCCTGCGTCAGGGCACATCAGGTGCGAAAATTCAGACCAGTACTGAAACAGGTAACCAGCATAAATACCAGACCCGTGTGGTCTCAAATGCGAACAAGGTTAACCTGAAATTTGAAGAGGCGAAGCCTGTTCTCGAAGACCAGCTGGCCAAATCAATCGCAAATATTCTCTGAACCTCGTCAGGAGGCTGATCTAACCGGCCTCCTTGCTGACGCCTCGCGTTGCTCGTTGTCCAACCCCGGGATGTAACAAAATAAATTTTGTCACCTCCCGGCGTTTCCGAAATAAATATGAAAACACTGAGCGGTTGTGCAAATTCTTTGTGCGACCGTGAAGTGTTGCCGGCGAAGCCGGGATCTTCCGGAGAAAGTCATTATGACATCAGACAATATCGCTGAATATGTTGGTGAGAATAATCAATTTACTGAGAAGCCTGTAACTGAATACCCCCCGGTGATACAGGATAATACAGTGACCACTAAAGACTATCTGTACAGCAATAATATTGATACTGACCTTTTAGTGGTTATCGGAGGGCTTATTGTTATATTGTTTCTCATGATGCGTATCATGTACTTTATTAATTCTCTCAGGCATAAGGAATTAACTGAAATACTGACAAAAATATCTTTTCCTGAAAAATCCGGGAGCAATTTGCTTAAACCGGAGGCGGTCAGCTGTAATTTGTTGTCCCTGTGTGTGCTGGCACCGGTATTCTGTACACCCAGAAAGCTGGCTGAAGTTTCCAGGGAGATCATCGTGGCGAGTGCGCAGGAAATTGCATGGACGCCGGGGAGCAGTCGTATTGATGGTCATCAGGGCGAAAATATTACCTGGTCTCTGTCATCGCAGTCTCCTGCCGATAAGTATGATCTCATCAATAAAACGTCCCGTGTTTCTCCTGACAGTGGCCGTTTTTATGAACCGGACACAGTTCTGGATCACCGTGAACGGGTACGCCTTTTTATTCAGATCCAGTTTCCGCACGGGAGTGACTGGTCTGAAGTATTGCGCCTGACTGACATTGTTACAGAGAAGGTCTCTTCCGGCAGGGCTGCAGGCGGGTATCACCACCGGCATACAGGGTACACCTGGTCTGTTTCTGTGAATTAACCCCACATCATCCTTTTCTGCCCTGTTCCAGATTTTCCCGGAGTTTCATCATGAGTTTTAACGCAAAGGATATGACCCAGGGCGGTCAGATTGCGTCCATGCGTATCCGCATGTTCAGCCAGATCGCCAATATCATGCTTTACTGCCTGTTTATTTTTTTCTGGATACTCGTTGGCCTGATTTTATGGGTAAAAATAAGCTGGCAGACGTTTGTGAACGGCTGTATTTACTGGTGGTGTACCACGCTGGAAGGCATGCGGGATTTAATCAAGTCCCAGCCAGTCTATGAGATCCAGTATTACGGCAAAACCTTCCGGATGAACGCTGCTCAGGTACTGCATGATAAATATATGATCTGGTGCGGAGAGCAGCTATGGTCCGCATTCGTTCTGGCTACAGTTGTGGCACTGGTTATTTGCCTGATTACCTTCTTTGTTGTCTCCTGGATTCTGGGGCGTCAGGGTAAACAACAGAGCGAAAATGAAGTCACAGGTGGTCGTCAGCTGACAGACAATCCGAAAGACGTTGCCCGGATGCTGAAAAAAGACGGCAAGGACTCCGATATCCGGATTGGCGATCTGCCGATTATCCGGGATTCCGAAATCCAGAACTTCTGTCTGCACGGAACAGTGTCGACGGGTAAGTCAGAGGTTATTCGACGTCTTGCCAACTATGCCCGTAAACGTGGCGACATGGTGGTGATTTATGACCGTTCGTGTGAGTTTGTTAAAAGTTACTATGATCCCTCCATCGATAAGATCCTGAATCCGCTGGATGCCCGCTGTGCCGCCTGGGATTTGTGGAAGGAGTGCCTGACACAGCCGGATTTTGATAATGTCGCGAACACGCTGATCCCGATGGGAACGAAAGAGGACCCGTTCTGGCAGGGATCAGGACGTACCATTTTTGCGGAAGCGGCGTATCTGATGCGTAATGACCCCAACCGCAGCTACAGCAAACTGGTGGACACACTGCTTTCCATCAAAATCGAAAAACTGCGTACCTTCCTGCGTAATTCACCGGCGGCCAACCTGGTGGAAGAGAAAATTGAGAAAACGGCGATTTCCATCCGTGCTGTGCTGACCAACTACGTGAAAGCCATCCGTTACCTGCAGGGGATTGAGCATAACGGTGAACCCTTCACCATACGTGACTGGATGCGGGGTGTCCGGGAAGATCAGAAAAACGGCTGGCTGTTTATCTCGTCAAATGCCGACACTCATGCCTCCCTGAAGCCGGTGGTTTCCATGTGGCTGTCCATTGCCATTCGTGGGCTGCTGGCAATGGGAGAAAACCGTAACCGTCGTGTGTGGTTTTTCTGTGATGAGTTACCCACGTTACACAAACTGCCGGACCTGGTGGAGATCCTGCCGGAAGCCCGTAAGTTCGGAGGCTGTTATGTGTTTGGTATCCAGTCCTATGCCCAGCTGGAAGATATCTACGGTGAGAAAGCGGCGGCCACGCTGTTTGATGTGCTGAATACCCGTGCCTTTTTCCGCTCCCCGAGCCATCAGATTGCAGAGTTTGCTGCCGGTGAAATTGGTGAGAAAGAGCACCTGAAAGCCAGTCTGCAGTATTCCTACGGTGCTGACCCCGTGCGTGACGGGATATCAACCGGTAAGGAGATGGAGCGCCAGACGCTGGTCAGTTATTCCGACATTCAGTCTCTGCCGGATCTGACCTGTTATGTCACTCTGCCCGGGCCGTATCCGGCAGTAAAACTCTCACTGAAATATCAGACACGACCGAAGGTCGCTCCGGAGTTTATTCCGCGTGACATCAACCCGGAAATGGAGAACCGTCTGAGTGCCGTACTTGCTGCAAGGGAAGCAGAAGGTCGCCAGATGGCCAGCCTCTTCGAACCGGAGGTTGCCTCCGGAGAAGACGTGACTCAGGCTGAACAGCCACAACAGCCACAACAGCCACAACAGCCACAACAGCCACAACAGCCACAACAGTCACAACAGCCAGTGTCTTCTGTCATCAATGATAAGAAGTCAGATGCAGGTGTGAGTGTTCCGGCAGGGGGGATCGAGCAGGAGCTGAAAATGAAACCGGAAGAAGAGATGGAACAGCAACTGCCACCCGGGATCAGTGAATCCGGTGAAGTGGTGGATATGGCCGCTTATGAGGCATGGCAACAGGAAAATCATCCGGACATCCAGCAGCAGATGCAGCGTCGTGAAGAGGTGAACATTAATGTGCACCGGGAGCGTGGGGAGGATGTTGAGCCGGGAGATGATTTCTGATGATGAGTATCGCGCAGGTCAGATCGGCCGGAAGTGCCGGTAACTATTATACCGACAAGGATAATTACTATGTACTGGGCAGCATGGGAGAACGCTGGGCCGGCAGGGGGGCTGAACAGCTGGGACTGCAGGGCAGTGTCGATAAGGATGTTTTTACCCGTCTTCTGGAGGGAAGGCTGCCGGACGGAGCGGATCTAAGCCGCATGCAGGATGGCAGTAATAAGCATCGTCCCGGCTACGACCTGACCTTCTCCGCCCCCAAAAGTGTCTCCATGATGGCCATGCTAGGTGGCGATAAGCGCCTGATTGATGCACATAACCAGGCCGTGGACTTTGCTGTTCGTCAGGTGGAGGCGCTGGCCTCCACACGGGTGATGACGGACGGACAGTCAGAAACGGTACTGACCGGTAATCTGGTGATGGCACTGTTTAACCACGACACCAGTCGCGATCAGGAACCACAGTTACATACGCATGCGGTGGTGGCTAATGTCACGCAGCATAACGGTGAGTGGAAGACACTGAGCAGTGACAAAGTGGGGAAAACGGGGTTCATTGAGAATGTGTACGCTAATCAGATTGCCTTTGGCAGGCTCTACCGGGAAAAACTGAAAGAGCAGGTTGAGGCGCTGGGCTATGAAACCGAAGTGGTGGGTAAGCACGGTATGTGGGAGATACCGGGCGTACCGGTGGAGGCCTTTTCCGGACGCTCACAGACTATCCGGGAGGCCGTCGGGGAAGATGCCTCGCTGAAATCCCGGGATGTGGCGGCACTGGATACGCGAAAATCCAAACAGCACGTCGATCCGGAAGTCAGAATGGCTGAATGGATGCAGACGCTGAAGGAAACCGGGTTCGACATCCGGGCATATCGTGACGCGGTGGATCAGCGTGCTGAGACCCGCACGCAGGCGCCCGGGCCTGCTTCACAGGACGGGCCGGATGTGCAGCAGGCGGTGACACAGGCCATTGCCGGATTAAGTGAACGAAAAGTGCAGTTCACGTACACGGACGTGCTGGCCAGGACGGTCGGCATACTGCCGCCGGAAAATGGTGTGATTGAACGGGCACGCGCCGGTATCGATGAGGCCATCAGCCGTGAGCAGCTTATCCCCCTCGATCGTGAGAAGGGGCTGTTCACGTCCGGGATTCATGTGCTCGATGAGCTGTCAGTCCGGGCACTCAGTCGTGACATCATGAAACAGAACCGGGTGACCGTACATCCGGAGAAAAGTGTCCCCCGGACGGCCGGTTACAGCGATGCCGTCAGTGTTCTGGCACAGGATCGCCCGTCGCTGGCCATTGTGTCCGGGCAGGGCGGTGCAGCCGGGCAGCGTGAGCGGGTGGCTGAACTGGCAATGATGGCCCGGGAGCAGGGGCGGGAGGTGCAGATTATCGCCGCTGACCGTCGCTCGCAGATGAACCTGAAGCAGGATGAACGGCTGTCCGGTGAGCTGATAACCGGACGTCGTCAGCTGCTGGAAGGCATGGCCTTCACGCCGGGCAGTACCGTTATCGTCGACCAGGGCGAAAAACTCTCCCTGAAAGAGACGTTAACCCTGCTGGATGGTGCCGCACGTCATAACGTACAGGTCCTGATAACCGACAGCGGGCAGCGAACCGGTACAGGCAGTGCGCTGATGGCCATGAAGGATGCCGGGGTGAACACATATCGCTGGCAGGGGGGAGAACAGCGACCGGCCACCATCATCAGTGAACCGGACCGTAATGTCCGCTATGCCCGGCTGGCCGGAGATTTTGCGGCCAGCGTGAAAGCCGGAGAAGAGAGCGTGGCACAGGTCAGCGGGGTACGGGAACAGGCCATACTGACACAGGCCATTCGCAGTGAGCTGAAAACGCAGGGCGTGCTCGGACACCCTGAGGTGACCATGACTGCACTGTCACCGGTCTGGCTGGACAGCCGGAGCCGTTATCTGCGGGATATGTACCGTCCGGGGATGGTGATGGAGCAGTGGAACCCGGAGACACGCAGTCATGACCGCTATGTTATCGACCGGGTGACAGCGCAGAGTCACAGCCTGACCCTGCGGGATGCGCAGGGCGAAACGCAGGTGGTGCGTATTTCCTCCCTGGACAGCAGCTGGTCGCTGTTCCGGCCGGAAAAAATGCCGGTGGCAGACGGCGAGCGACTGAGGGTGACAGGGAAAATTCCCGGACTCCGCGTCTCCGGCGGTGACCGCCTGCAGGTGGCATCCGTCAGTGAAGATGCGATGACGGTTGTTGTGCCGGGGCGGGCTGAACCGGCCACCCTGCCTGTGGCTGATTCACCGTTCACGGCACTGAAGCTGGAGAACGGCTGGGTGGAAACGCCCGGGCATTCCGTCAGTGACAGTGCGACGGTGTTTGCCTCCGTCACACAGATGGCAATGGACAACGCCACCCTGAACGGTCTGGCCCGCAGCGGTCGTGATGTCCGGCTGTATTCCTCACTGGATGAAACCCGTACTGCGGAAAAACTTGCCCGCCATCCCTCCTTTACGGTGGTTTCTGAGCAGATAAAGGCGCGGGCCGGTGAGACATCGCTGGAAACCGCTATCAGTCTGCAGAAAGCCGGGCTGCACACGCCGGCACAGCAGGCCATTCATCTGGCCCTTCCTGTGCTGGAAAGTAAAAACCTGGCCTTCAGCATGGTGGACCTGCTGACAGAGGCGAAGTCGTTTGCTGCAGAAGGAACCGGTTTTACTGAACTGGGAGGGGAAATCAATGCGCAGATAAAACGCGGTGACTTACTGTATGTGGATGTGGCAAAAGGCTATGGCACAGGCCTGCTGGTTTCCCGTGCGTCGTATGAGGCAGAAAAAAGTATTCTTCACCATATTCTCGAAGGTAAGGAGGCGGTCACGCCGCTGATGGAGAGAGTACCCGGCGAACTCATGGAGACGTTAACGTCGGGACAGCGTGCCGCCACCCGTATGATACTGGAAACGTCCGACCGTTTCACGGTGGTACAGGGTTATGCCGGTGTGGGTAAGACCACACAGTTCCGGGCGGTGATGTCAGCCGTGAACATGCTGCCGGCGAGTGAGCGTCCCCGTGTCGTTGGGCTGGGGCCCACGCACCGTGCGGTCGGTGAGATGCGCAGCGCCGGCGTGGATGCACAGACACTGGCGTCCTTTCTGCATGACACGCAGCTGCAGCAGCGCAGCGGAGAAACGCCGGATTTCAGCAACACGCTGTTCCTGCTCGATGAGAGCTCAATGGTGGGCAATACCGACATGGCACGGGCATACGCCCTGATTGCGGCCGGTGGCGGTCGTGCTGTGGCCAGCGGTGACACGGACCAGCTGCAGGCCATCGCGCCCGGTCAGCCTTTCCGTCTCCAGCAGACGCGCAGTGCTGCCGATGTGGTCATCATGAAGGAGATTGTGCGTCAGACGCCGGAACTGCGGGAGGCGGTATACAGCCTGATTAACCGGGATGTGGAAAGGGCACTGTCCGGGCTTGAGAGTGTGAAACCGTCTCAGGTGCCACGTCTGGAGGGCGCATGGGCACCGGAGCACTCCGTGACGGAGTTCAGTCACAGCCAGGAAGCGAAACTGGCAGAAGCGCAGCAGAAGGCGATGCTGAAAGGCGAGGCTTTCCCGGATGTCCCCATGACACTGTATGAAGCCATTGTCCGCGACTATACCGGCAGGACGCCGGAAGCACGGGAGCAGACGCTGATTGTCACGCACCTGAATGAGGACCGGCGCGTACTGAACAGCATGATTCATGATGCACGGGAAAAGGCCGGTGAGCTGGGAAAAGAGCAGGTCATGGTGCCTGTCCTGAACACAGCGAATATACGCGACGGGGAGCTGCGTCGTCTCTCCACCTGGGAGAATAACCCGGACGCCCTTGCCCTGGTGGATAGTGTGTATCACCGGATTGCCGGTATCAGCAAGGATGACGGGCTGATAACCCTGGAGGATGCGGAAGGTAACACGCGGCTGATTTCGCCCCGGGAGGCGGTGGCTGAAGGCGTCACACTGTACACCCCGGACAAAATCCGGGTGGGGACCGGCGACCGGATGCGCTTCACGAAGAGTGACCGGGAGCGCGGTTATGTGGCCAACAGCGTCTGGACGGTGACAGCGGTTTCTGGTGACAGTGTCACGCTCTCGGACGGCCAGCAGACCCGGGTGATTCGCCCCGGTCAGGAGCGGGCAGAGCAACATATTGACCTGGCCTATGCCATCACCGCCCACGGTGCGCAGGGGGCGAGTGAAACCTTTGCCATCGCGCTTGAAGGCACGGAAGGTAACCGGAAACTGATGGCCGGCTTTGAGTCAGCCTACGTGGCTCTGTCGCGTATGAAGCAGCATGTGCAGGTGTACACCGATAACCGTCAGGGCTGGACGGATGCCATTAACAATGCCGTACAGAAAGGAACTGCCCACGATGTGTTTGAGCCGAAACCGGACCGGGAGGTCATGAATGCAGAGCGGCTGTTCAGTACGGCGCGGGAGCTGCGGGACGTGGCAGCTGGTCGTGCCGTTCTCCGTCAGGCGGGGCTTGCCGGGGGAGACAGTCCTGCACGGTTTATTGCACCGGGGCGTAAATATCCGCAGCCGTATGTGGCATTGCCGGCGTTTGACCGTAACGGCAAGTCCGCCGGTATCTGGCTGAACCCACTGACCACGGATGACGGAAACGGGCTGCGGGGATTCAGTGGTGAAGGACGGGTGAAAGGCAGCGGGGATGCGCAGTTCGTGGCCCTGCAGGGCAGCCGTAACGGAGAGAGCCTGCTGGCTGATAATATGCAGGATGGTGTCCGGATTGCCCGTGATAATCCTGACAGCGGTGTGGTGGTAAGAATTGCCGGTGAAGGTCGTCCGTGGAATCCCGGTGCCATCACCGGTGGTCGCGTGTGGGGGGATATCCCGGACAGCAGCGTCCAGCCGGGAGCCGGAAATGGCGAACCGGTCACGGCAGAGGTGCTGGCACAGCGGCAGGCTGAAGAGGCCATCCGCCGTGAAACGGAACGCCGCGCAGATGAAATTGTCAGAAAAATGGCAGAGAACAAACCTGACCTGCCGGATGGCAAAACAGAGCAGGCTGTCAGGGAGATTGCCGGACAGGAGCGTGACCGGTCTGCCATATCTGAACGGGAAGCCGCGCTGCCGGAGAGTGTACTGCGTGAACCACAACGGGTGCGGGAAGCGGTCCGGGAGGTTGCCCGGGAAAATCTGCTGCAGGAGCGACTGCAGCAGATGGAGCGGGATATGGTTCGTGACCTGCAGAAAGAGAAAACCCTGGGCGGAGACTGACACAGGAAGATAAACGCTGATGACAACGGATAACACGAACACAACACGTAATGATTCACTGGCTGCCCGGACCGATACCTGGTTGCAGTCGTTGCTGGTCTGGTCACCCGGACAGCGGGATATCATCAAAACGGTGGCACTGGTGCTGATGGTTCTGGACCATGCAAACCGCATTCTGCATCTGGACCAGTCGTGGATGTTTCTGGTCGGGCGTGGGGCCTTTCCGCTGTTTGCCCTGGTGTGGGGGCTGAATCTGTCCCGTCATGCGAATATCCGGCAACCGGCCATTAACCGGCTGTGGGGATGGGGGATTATTGCCCAGTTCGCATATTATCTGGCCGGCTTTCCCTGGTATGAGGGGAATATCCTGTTTGCCTTTGCAGTGGCGGCACAGGTGCTGACGTGGTGTGAAACGCGCAGTGGGTGGCGTACAGCAGCGGCCATTCTTCTGATGGCCCTGTGGGGGCCCTTGTCCGGCACCAGTTACGGCATTGCCGGGCTGCTGATGCTGGCAGTCAGCCACCGGCTGTACCGGGCGGAAGACAGAGCGGAACGTCTGGCGCTGGTCGCCTGCCTGCTGGCTGTTATTCCGGCGCTTAACCTTGCCACCAGTGATGCAGCGGCGGTGGCTGGTCTTGTGATGACGGTGCTGACCGTTGGTCTGGTGTCGTGTGCAGGAAAATCATTACCCCGTTTCTGGCCCGGGGATTTTTTCCCGGTATTCTACGCCTGTCATCTGGCTGTGCTGGGCGTTCTGGCGCTGTGACGGGTGTGGTATCTTTGACCGTAACAGGATGATTCGTCAGAGGCAGAACACAGCATGACAGAGCAGAAGCGATCGGTACTGACACTGAAGCGGAAAACGGAAGGGGAGACGCCTGTCCGCAGCCGGAAAACCATCATCAATGTCACCACGCCACCAAAGTGGAAGGTGAAAAAGCAGAAGCTGGCCGAGAAAGCAGCCCGGGAAGCAGAGCTGGCGGCAAAAAAAGCGCAGGCCAGACAGGCACTGTCCATTTATCTGAACCTGCCCACGCTGGATGAGGCCGTGAATACCCTGAAACCCTGGTGGCCGGGATTGTTTGACGGTGACACGCCCCGGCTTCTGGCCTGCGGTATCCGGGACGTGTTACTGGAAGACGTGGCGCAGCGGAATATCCCGCTCTCGCATAAAAAACTGCGCAGGGCGCTGAAGACCATCACCCGTTCAGAAAGCTATCTGTGTGCCATGAAAGCTGGTGCCTGCCGGTATGACACGGAAGGGTATGTGACGGAGCATATTTCTCAGGAGGAGGAAGCGTATGCGGCAGCGCGTCTGGATAAAATCCGCCGCCAGAACCGGATAAAGGCAGAACTTCAGGCCGTGCTTGATGAGAAATAAAAAAAAGCCTCCATCAGAGAGGAGGCAGGGAAATAAGGCTTAAAAGGAAATAACTTCCGTACCCGAAAGGAAGCCAATTCAGTAGATTATTTAACACCATAATACTGACGGGTTAAAGAGGAGTGATAAAGATGAATGGATTCAGAAACAGTTCACGGAACGGTCAGGTCTGGCGCTGGCAGCGTGCCGGAAGCCGGGCCGTTATTCTGGAGGTCAGTGGACGCTGGATGGAAGCGGCAGAAGCATGGCGACGGGCTGCCGGTGTTGCGCCCCGGACAGACTGGCAGCAGTTTGCCCGAAAAAGGGCTGAACACTGCCACCGGCGCTGCCGGGGAAGGGTGTAACGAAAAAGCAGCCTTCATTACTCCAGGGATTCAGAAGGCTGAATAATGCATGAGATTTTTTTTTATATCTGGCCTGGCAGTATGACCAGTCAGCATTCATTATCACAGGATTATTGCTGTATTAAGTAATAGCGTGCTGTTTTGTGATTGATTTCATAAAACAAGACGTCGTTTAATATGCGCCTGAATATTCACGAGGGAAGTCTTTCTTTTTATATGGTGTTCCCGGAAATAAAATATTTTGTGTTATTGCTCACCCGGTTATGAATAAAAGGTAAAAACATGGAAGAAAATAATACGAGTACAGATAAAAACACCCTGACAGCCCTTATTGATTATGAAAACTGTGGCAGCCTGAAAAATATTTCCCTTGAGCAGTATGGGGAACTGATTATTTTTGTCGGGCCACAGCAGAACGTCGTTGTTCTTCCTGCAGACTCTTTTCCTGAAGGTGCGAGAATCACTATCAGGCAGGTGAGTGGTGTGTCCAGGAATAATGTCGATTTTCATCTTGTTCTGGAGCTGGGGCGGATAAGCTGTTGTGCAGCAGGGAAAGATAAAACATACCACATCATTTCATCGGATAAGGGATATGACGGTGTTATCAGGACGCTGAAAGAAGCCGGTATTACCTGCATCCGTCGTGATGTACCGGAAAGTATTGCTGCTGCCGGTGAGTCTGGTGCAGACAAAAGTAACTGCCTGAAACAACCTTCTGTTCCTGAAAGTGATATCGTCAGCCGTTGGGCAGGAAAGCTGCAGCAGATAGCCGGCAGCGGAGCCGGTAATATGCCTGTGTCCGTCGAAACATTTAATAATTATTTAAAGTCACACATGCGTGACGAATGGAACAAAACCCGGGCAGTGGCGATAAGGAATGAACTGGTTCGTCGGGGAGTCACAGAAGTCAGGGAGAAAAAGATAATCTGGAAAAAGGCGAAAAAGGAGAATAAAGCATGAGGTATCGCAGCTGTACTCAGATAAAAACAGCCCCCGTTGCGGTTGAGGAGCGAAGGGGGCTGAAAAGAGGAATTAAGGATGATTGTTATTATGGTGAACCAGAAGGTTATCCCTGTCTGTAAGCTGAATCGGACTAAACGACATAATACCTGTAACAATACCTGTAACATATTTTCCTGGCAGGACAAGCAGGAACAATAAAATGTGTGATTTAATTCAAAAAATGTGCGCGGCAAAGAAAAACCGGGGAATTGCTTCCCCGGTCCGGTCCATTTAGCCAGTTCCCTGAGCAGGATCTGATATGAGCATTATTCACTTTGCCAGACATGGTGAAAAAAGTGAATATATGGAGGAGAAAAACATCGCCTGAATCACAGATTCGGGTGCTCAGCGCGTAAGAAGACGGAAAAGAAAAGCGCCTTTCCGTTTCAGCATCGGGAATAATTACTGAAACATCAGCGGTATATGTGGTGTGTATGAATACCCCGGCAGCATTAATTCTTCTGTGAGGAAATGCATTGATAAGAAACAGAATAAGTCGGTGGTAAGGAAAATGAATTTATTAATTCAGTATCCGTTTATCAGATAAAAAAGGGAAAGAGTATGGTGAAACTGATTATTTTTATTATCACAATAATACTGACAACTAAAGGGGGGACAGGAAAATGAATGGATTCAGAAACAGTTCACGGAACGGTCAGGTCTGGCGTTACCAGCGTGCCGGAAGCCGGGCCGTTATTCTGGAAGTCAGTGGGCGCTGGATGGAAGCGGCAGAAGCATGGCGACGGGCTGCCGGTGTTGCACCCCGGACAGACTGGCAGCAGTTTGCCCGAAAAAGGGCTGAACACTGCCACCGGCGCTGCCGGGGAAGGGTGTAACGAAAAAGCAGCCTTCATTACTCCAGGGATTCAGAAGGCTGAATAATGCATGAGATTTGCTTTTTTTAATATCCGGTCGGGCAGTATGACCGGACAGTTCTGAGTAGCACAGAGTTTTTTCCGTATTAAGTCGTGATTTTATATTTTGTGATTTATTTCACAAAACAAGGTGTTATTCATTGTGTGCTGCAATGTTCAGGATGCCTGAAATACAGGTGCCATTTATCTGATATGGAGAATAACATGATGAAATATATTCCACTGGTATTATTTATCTTTTCATGGCCGGTATTGTCTGCAGATATTCATGGACGGGTTGTTCGTGTACTGGACGGTGATACCATCGAGGTCATGGACTCACGGAAGGCGGTGCGGATCAGGCTGGTAAATATTGATGCACCGGAAAAGAAACAGGATTATGGCCGGTGGTCAACGGACATGATGAAATCACTGGTTGCAGGAAAAACGGTTACCGTCACATATTTTCAGCGAGATCGTTATGGTCGTATTCTCGGGCAGGTTTATGCACCAGACGGAATGAATGTTAATCAGTTTATGGTCCGGGCCGGGGCTGCCTGGGTATATGAGCAGTACAACACAGATCCCGTGCTGCCTGTCTTTCAGAACGAAGCCAGACAACAAAAACGTGGGCTCTGGTCAGATGCTGATCCGGTTCCCCCCTGGATATGGAGACACCGTAAATAAAGCGCTGGCAATCTTATCATTCATCTGTTCTCAGCGGGAATAAAAATGGCAAAAACAAAACAGGAATGGCTGTATCAGTTACGGCGATGTTCATCAGTCAATACGCTGGAAAAAATTATTCATAAAAACAGAGACAGTTTATCAACCAGTGAACGTGAATCATTTAATTCAGCAGCAGACCACCGGTTAGCGGAATTAATCACCGGAAAGTTATATGACAGGATACCAAAAGAGATATGGAAATATGTAAGGTAATAATTCAGAATAATTAATTACCAGGAGCAGATAAACAATGAAGCTGATTATTTTTATTCTCATTGTTCTGATTATTGCAGCGTTACTTATCCGGATTATCCTCAGAAGTGTAAATCAGCATTCTCCTTTGCTGATGCAGTTGCATGCGGCAGGTATACGGACCGGTGATGCAGAGCGAATACTGTCCGGCGGTGAATACTGGCAACGTCAGAAGACGCTGCTGACAGAAAGGGAAGTCAGTTTTATGAAAGGACTGTTCAGAATTGTGGATATGAAGCGGTGGTATCTGTGTCCGCAGGTACGGGTCGCGGATATCGTCCAGCTGAACGGGAATATCCGGCCACGATCACGCCAGTGGTGGCAGTTATTCAGGATGGTGTCTCAGTGGCATGTTGATGTGGTTATCGTTGAGCGGCGTTCGTTCAGTATTGTTGCAGCAGTAGAGCTGGATGATGCCAGCCATTTACGACCGGAACGCAGACGCCGGGATATTCTTCTGGAAGAGGTTCTGAGGCAGGCTGGTATTCCGTTGCTCAGAAGCCACGATGCCAGAAAACTGCTGCAGATGACCGGAGAATGGCTGAATACAACAGGGGCTGATCAGCAGTCCCCGGAACATCGTAGCTGACGCCTTCGCGTTGCTCAGTTGTCCAACCCCGGAAACGGGAAAAAGCAAGTTTTCCCCGCTCCCGGCGTTTCCATAACTGAAAACCATACTATTTCACAGTTTAAATCACATTAAACGACAGTAATCCCCGTTGATTTGTGCGCCAACACAGATCTTCGTCACAATTCTCAAGTCGCTGATTTCAAAAAACTGTAGTATCCTCTGCGAAACGATCCCTGTTTG
>ERZ773221.1913-NODE-1913-length-17785-cov-6.826170_pt1 | contig 17785 bp, 17 predicted proteins | sample MGYA00580994_ERZ773221 | MGnify/ENA primary metagenome ERZ773221 (study PRJEB29015, sample SAMEA2737758) | human gut metagenome | biome: human gut; feature: human-associated habitat; material: faeces | place: China | collected 2012 ... | reverse complement strand
TTCATCAGTTTTAGGAGGTGACTATACATTATTTTCAACTATACATTAGCTCAATTATGTTCAGCTGAACATAATTGAGCGTTAAGCACAGTCCATTCGACATGGTACCCCAGGTCATCCAGTGCGGAGAGGATGACCGAAAAGGTTTTCCCTTTGTCATGCGATAAAAGGCCGGGAACATTTTCAAGCAGCAGATACGGAGGTCGCTTTGCTTGAGCCAATCGGGCAATCTCAAAGAAGAGAGTTCCTCTGGCGTCGGCAAAGCCCCGTCTGCGGCCAGCCTGAGAAAATGCCTGGCAGGGGAATCCTCCGCAGAGCAGGTCGAAGTCCGGCAGGTCTGCGGGGTCAATTTGGGTTGCGTCCGGATAGTATCGTTCCTCCTTTCCCGGTTCGTAGATTGCTTGGTAGCTGGCATTGGCGTATTTGTCGATCTCGCAGTGTCCAACACACCGGAAACCGCCCGCGCGGGTCAGCCCGGAGCGGAAACCGCCAATGCCGGCAAACATATCAAAGTATCGGATCAGTCTGTATCATCTCCTTCCTGCAGCGACGCAAGAAAGCCGAGAACATCCTCGTCGATGCTCCCGGCCTGCGGCGCTGCTTGTGCGATTTGGATCTGGCTGCCCTGCAATTCCTGACGGATCGCCTGACGCACAGCCTCCAGCAGTTCCCGCTGATTTTTGTGTTCACAGATCATCCGGCAAACGGCACCGGTGCGCTCACCTGCCGGAATATCCATCAGCGTCCGCCACGCCTGCCGCTGGATGGGCGAGGCCATGGAGAAGGACAGGTTCAGCCGCTTCTTGTCACTGCTCATGCTTTTTCGACATTCGCTCTGTCAGACGCTCATATCCCTTGGCATTTAAGCAAACGTCATCCAGTATGATGGGACGGCATAGTCCGTCCGCGGCGGAAGCATGATGCTTCAGCAGCGTCGCACCGCCGCCCAGAAAAACAGCAGGCATGGCTCGGACATCCAGACCGCTCTCCGCGATGGCGGAGAGCAGGCGTTTGGTGTAGCGTTCCGCTTCCTGATAAATGATCTTTTTCGCGTCCTCGTTCACATGGCTGGCATCGCCGCGCAGAACGCTTTCAATCTGAGCTGCCGTCATAGACAGATCAAGGCCACGGCGGATCTGCTCGCTGATCTCATCCAGGCAGCGGATCATGCCGAGTTCCAGACTGCGGCAGGTGGCGGCGTTGGGGATGCGGTTGTCCAGCCGCATGAGATCCACCGTCCAGCCGCCGATATCCGCAACGATGACGGATGGCTCATCCAGCAGGCTACCCTGCGTCAGCGCTGCGGCATAGCCCTGCGGATACAGCGACACTTTGGAGATCGTGATGACATAGTCCTGTCCTTCATAGCGGAAGGACACCGGTTTGCCGCCCCGGCACAGGTAGTCCCGAAACGCTTTCTTATCCCTGCCGAAGCTGGTGAGCGGCAATCCGGCTGCCAGATGGATGTCCGCTGCCGTTCCGGCATTGCGGTATGCCAGTTCCTTTGCTATGGCGGCCAGCGTGAGAAGGTAGTAATCCTCCGTTTGGGTCTTGTCCTTTTGGAGCGGCTGGCGTCCGCTGCCCACCACATAATATTTACCGCCGTATTCCAACACATTGCTCAGCGTATACGGCTCATGCTCATGGGCCACCAGCCCGGTGTGAAAGGAAAAATGCGCGGTTTTCATGGCAGCGTAGCCATGATCCACACCGATGATGATGGGTTCGCTCATCTGGCCTCACCTCCATGACTGCGGTGTTTCTTTTTGGGCGCTTGCCGCTGGTCATACGCCTTTCCGGCACGGATGAGATCCCGCATTTCCTTTTGCCGCACATTCCAGCGTGTCTTGCCATCCCAGCCCGAATGCGCCGCGCAGAGCCGTGGCAGGTACTGTTTCAGCTCCGGTCCCTCTCTGGGAAATTCAATACCGCCTTTATAGACGATATCCTGTTCCAGTTCTGCCAGCAGCGTTTCATACCTTGCCCAATCCGTCTGGTCATAGGCGCTTTTGCCTGTGAGCTGCTCATAGGCATAATCTCCCACATAACTGAGCGTCTCAAAGCAGCAGTCCCCGTAGGGGATGACCTCCGAAAGAGAGTCCGGGTCTGCCAGCGCGGACAGATAGACGTCCCTTCCCTGGGCAATAAGCCAGGCGCGGAAGTCGATAAAGCCGTCATCGCTGCAGCCATATTCCTTCATGACCCCGGCGGCGTCCCACAGTCCGAACTTGTCCGCAAGGTCTTCATAGGCGTGGAGGATGTCGTGAAAGTTCTGTGCCTGCTCCGGCCCCATGGATACCAGCCGGTCTTTCAGGAAGTCCATCATAGCGTCCATGTCCTGTCCGCAGGTCTCCTTTGCACTCTGAATCAACTTCCAGAAGAAATCTTTGTTGATCTCGGTGATGTTATCGTTCATATCCTACCTCTTTCGCTTCTTTTTCCTTTGTTTTCAGGAGATGTGCCAACCCCATGCGCCCCAGCGCGTCCGCGCAGATCGTTTCACGAAACGCGCGATATTCCGGCGTGGTGGTGTCCACTTTGCCGAGAATAGCCCGTTCATAGGTGGTGCCGGGGACGATCTCCCATGTGACAGCATCGAAATGAGCTGCTTCCAGATAGCGCAGGAGGGTATGTCCGTCCGCTGCCTCAAACGCGCCCCGGTTATCTTCATAGGGGAAAGCGTCATAGGGCTGGAAGCCGGTGATCCGCTGTGCGGCGTGATACAGCCGAAAGCCATCCTCATCCAGCTGCGCCGCGAATTTACAGTAGATATCCGCCGCTGACAATTCACGCCGCTTCATCCGAGGTCTCCTTTCTCATCCAAGAAGCGAAGCGTTCCAGAAAACGAACACGCTTGCGCACCTTTCCGGCAGACACATCCAGTCCGTTCATCTGTGCCTGGATGCGGTGCCGAATCGCCTTCAGTTTCTGCGGATCGTTACAGCAGTCCACGATGACATACTCACCGCCGCTGGCGGCCAGCACCTCACGCTTGCCGGTCTCATCCCGAATGGTGGACATAAGGCGCTGGCCCAGCCGTTTCCGATAGGCATCCTGCAAGGCGTCCATATCGCCGCAGACGCCGTGCCGCTTCAAAATGGCGGCGATCTCCTGAGAACTGATCCGAGTCTCCGCGGACAGCCTGTTCAGGATTTCCCTTTGGGCATCAGGAGGGAGTCTGGGCGGTGAAGGACTTTTCTTCTGGTTCATCGCGTCGGCGCCTCCTTTTTCGGTTTTTTCATGACAGCGGACAGCTGCATAGCCTGTGCAAGATATTTGCCCTGACTGTTCAGGTATTTTTCCATCTCGCGGACCTTATCGCAACTGAACTCCGGGGTCTCAAAGCCGCTCCGCTCCGTATACAGCGTCCATTTCTGCTTTTCATAAGGGCAATCCTGAGACACCACAAAGTACCGTCCGCAGCGGTCTCCCTCCAACGGCTCAAAGCGCACGTCATCATAGAGGGGGCCGTCCAGAGGGCAGTTGTTTTTAAACCAGACATAGTAATTGTCCAGAATGGCAGGTTCCGTGATTCCCATGACCACTCTGCCGATCCGCTGCAGCCTGCCTGCAAGGGCAGAATCAGCGCAGAACCAGTCATACCACCCGGCGCGGATCTGCGTCTCACGGGATCTATCCTGAAACGCCCCACTGCGGAACAGGTCCTGCCACTGGCGAACAGAAAGCATCTCGCTCATGACGCCACCTCACAGGGAATATCCTCCGCGGGGCCGGTGTTTCGCCAGTCTGCAGGCAGGATCTTCTGCTCGATGATATCGGCAATGGCGGCGAACACCTGGGCGATCTCGCGGGACTCCTTGACGGTGTCCTGAAGTTCCTCCAGCGTCATGCGGGTACCTTCCGTCCAGCAGCGGACATCTTCCTCGGCGGCAGTCAGAAGAGAAGCCTTTTCGTATGCCTTGCAGAAAGTGTTTGCAACTTTGCCCCTGCGGTCGATCTCCGCATTTTGCTGTTTGAGATCCTTCTTCGCCTTTTCATATTCCAGCAGCTCCGCGGCAGCCTGTTCCCGCTGATCCTCCGGTACATCCTGAAGCTGGCGGGTCAGGTCATAGCCCTTGTTGATGGACAGTTCCTTTTTGTCCAGCGCCTCCTTGATAGCGTCCGGGGCATTCTCATCGATTTGCATGACCTTGCCCATGGTACGCTCGCCCAAGCCGACCGCTTCGGCCAGTTCCTTGCGGGTATCTACCGCTTTTTCAACAGAAGGAAGGTTTGGCAATGTTGCCGAACCTTCCTCGGCCTCACTGGGGCGGAAATTCTGTCCGCCAGCAGCCATGTTGGCTTTGGCCTTGGCTTCAATCTCTGGTTTTAGCTTCAGGGCGATCTTGCCCAGCTCCCACTTTTCCAGATTGCGGCGTCCCTTCTGGGTATCCAGCGCCCACTGCTTGGCTTCCAGCAGATCCTCAAACGAGAAAACAGCCATCGTGTACGGCAGATCATGCTTTTCGCACAGTGCCTGACGGTTGTGCCCGTCGATGATGACCATGTCCTCATTGATGATGATGGGTGCGTAGCAGCCGTTTTTGATGAGATCTGCTTCCAGAGCGTCGAGCTGCTCCGCGCTCAAAGGCGGGAGCAGCTCGGCCATCTCCGGCAGGATCACAGGGCTGCGTTCAGCGCTGGTATATGTGATCCCGGTATTTTTCATCAGGCAGCGACCTCGCGGACAGACTCATCTTCCAATTCCTGCGCCGTTTCCTCCACCTTGCGGGGAGAGAGGAACTCCATCTCGCTGGCTTTGATGAGGAAACCGGGCTGACGCTCCGGTTCGTCCTCAAAAGTAATGGTCTCAAAATCGCCGGAGGCCGCCAGCTTGCAGCCCTTCCAGGCAAACTCGGCGCAGCGCTCGGCCAGAGGGCCGCGCACCTTGATGGAGATAAAGTCGGTGAGCTTGTTGCCATCCTTATCCTTATAGCGGCGGTCCGAGGCGATTCGCAGGATGGCGTAGGGCTTGCCGGTGGTCTCATTCATTTTCAGTTCCACATCGTTGGTCAGGTTGCCAATGGCAGTGATCTTCAGCATAGTTCAGTTCTCCTTTTTAATTATGATGTTTGATGTTAGAAAAGCCACCCTCCCGGCATCGGGAGGGCGGCAGGGTGTTTACTTGCCCCAGCTTTCGCTGTCACCAAGGATGGCGGTATGGGCGTTAGCAGCTTCCATGACTGCGTAATAGGCCCAGTGGCGCTTGCTCATATCGGAGAAGGTGTTCAGCTTGCGGAGATTGTCCGCAATATAGTCCGCGTCTGCCTCACGGCCCAGCAGGCGGTTAACGATGGTCACAACCTCCGCACGGTTGATCTCATCGTCAGCGCGGAAAGAGCCGTCGCCATAGCCGTTGATCCAGCCATGCTTGGCGGCAGCCTTGATGTACGCGGCGGCCCAATAACCGTCGCTCACATCGTTGAAGTCCTTATACTGTTCCATGATCTCAGCATCGCCATCGCCGTACACATCAAAGAAGCGGACAGCCAGCGTGGTGAACTCGGCACGGGTAATGGCGTCGTTGGGGGCAAAGAGGGTCTTGCTCTTACCGTAGGTGACACCGTTGTTATTGAGGTATTTGGCATAACCGGAGTACCAGGCATGGGCGGGAATATCCGTAAATCTGGTGTTGGCCACGGTGGAAATGGTATCGCCGTTCTTCTCCGCCAGCAGGCGGGCGAAGATAGCGGCGGCCTCCGCGCGGGTCATGCTGCGGCTGGGGCCGAAGGTCCCGTCTGTGTAGCCCAGGATATAGGTGCCGTGACGCTCTCTTTCCTCGATTTCCGGAACGGTCAGCTTACCGTCCTGATCCGTCTTGCCCTTGGCCGTTTGGCTCAGGTCACCCTTAACAATGATGTTTTTATTCTCCTGCGGATTTTTCTTGTGGTCAGTGACGGTAACCGTCACACGGTGGTTTTTATCCAGATCCGTGCCATCCGGCAGTTTCACGGTAATGTTTCCTGTCTTGCCGATAGACACCTCCGCGTTGGGGATGGGGCGTCCGGTATCGGTATGCTCCACCTTGATGGTCAGCGTCCAACGGTCGCCGTCCGCGTCCTCATAGCCAGCAGTGACCTTGCCGTCCTCGTTGGTCTTACCGCTGCCGGTGGGAACGGTGATCTGGCCCGCGGCGTCGGTCTTACTGGAGGCGTAGTTATCATTCTTGTCTGTAACGGCAATGCTCATGCCCGGTACAGCGCTCTTGTCCTTGACGAGCTGCACGGTGACGGTGGTCTGATCTGCGTAGTCCAACAGGCGGCTATTCGGCAGGCGGATGGAGATCGAATTATCCTTGTGGAGCGCCACGGCGGCGTTTGCTACGGGATTCTTGGTGTCGGTATCGGTGACGGTCACAAGGTAGCCGCCCACAATGGCCTCACCCTTACTGTCCGTGGTGGCGCTGTTGTAGATCTTTTCAATGGGCTGTGTCTCCAGCTTTTCGCCACACACGGTACACTCCTTGTGCTTGCTGCCCTCGGAATCAGTGGTAGGCTCCTTGTCGATGATCCAGTCGCTGGGCTTATGACCAGCAGGCTCGGTGTAGTCGCTCTTGTTGGTATCGCCGCAGCGAACACAGGTGTTAGTGGTATAGCCCATCTCCGTGCAGGTGGGAGCAGTCACTTCGGACTTGTAATCATGTCCCAGGGCCTTTTCCAGTACAGCGCCGCAGCGGGTGCAGAGCTGAAGTTCCGTGCAGGTAGCAGAAGCGCCGGGGATGTGGCCATCCGCGGGGTCGGCATCCAGACGGTGGCAGCCGCAACGGGTGCAGCGGTATTCCATGACCCCCTCGCCAGTGCAGGTGGCGTTGGTGACAAGGGTGCCCTTGTCCCAGCTGTGGCCCAAGGCTTCCGTATAGTCCGTGACAAAAGAACTACCGCAGCCATCGCAGCGATGGATGGTCTTACCGCCGTTCTCGCAGGTGGCGGAAATCACATGGGATTCGTAGTCATGGGGCAGAACAGAAGTGATGTCCTCGATATGGCGGTCTCCGCAAACGGAGCATTCCCGGACGGTATAGCCGGGGCTGGTACAGGTGGCGGCCACGGTATAGACCTCATAGCTGTGTTCGCCCTTGGGCGTGGCGGTCTGCTTCATCTGTCCGCAGCGGGAGCACAGTTCCAGCAGCTTGCCATCCGTTTCGCAGGTGGCGTCGCGGATGACGATGCTCTGCCATGCGTGGCCCAGGGAGTCCACATAGTCGCGCTTTTCGATTTTGCCGCACTCCGTACAGAGGTAGCGGTCATAGCCGAGGGTGGTGCAGCCGGCCTTGGTGCTGTCCAGCAGAATATACTTGTGGTTTTCACCACAGCCCTTGTCGGTGCAGCAATTTCCATTGCAATGCTTGTTCTGACAGCCGCAGTTAGGGTTAGAGCAGCCGCAGCCGCAGTTGCCGTTCTCATCTGTGGTATCATCCCGCAGCCAGACATAGGCCACACCGTTTTCCGTCATATCCACACCGTCACAGGTGTAGGTAATCTCGTAATAGACAGTGTACTGACCCTCGTCCGTATAGTTGGGTGCGGTGGTCATGGTGCAGCTATCCGCACTGTTGCCGTAGCGGATGGCCGTGCGGACACCGGACTCGGACAGATCCGTGACGCTGATGGTATGGGGCTGTCCGTCTGCCACGCCGTAGTAGCTGGCAACAACGGCCTTGGCCGCCGTGTAGTCATAGCAGGTATAGTCGCACAGGCGGCACTTCTCCACGGCAGCGAAACGGCCATGAGCGGGCTGGGGCAGAGTCTCCGTTTCCATGTCATGCCGTTCCAGCACGGAGGACCGCTCATAATTCGTGCCGTAGCAGAAGCAGCAGTAGGTGCCGCCTTTGGTGACAGTGCGGTGGTACTTGCTGTCTACATATTCATGGGTAACGGTCTCCGGCAGATCCAGATAAAATTTGGCGGCACAGTCATGCAGAACGTAGATGTTCTTATCCCATGCGTAGGGGGCGCCGTTGGTCTCGTTACTGTTCCAGTCTCCACAGCGGCTGCATACGGATTTGGTCCAGTGGTAGCCTGTGTAATAGGCGTTTTCGCCGGGGACACCGGCATCCAGACTGCCTACTGTTACTTCGTCAATACACATCCCGTTGGAGTACTTGACGTTGCGGTTCAGGGCCGTCTCACCGGAGCGGGTATACTCCGGAACACGCCAGACAGTGAAATCTGTATTTTCCCGGCAGGTGGCGCAGTAGAAGGTCTCATGGGTGACGATGGAATTGACATCCAGCTCATTCGTCCGGTTGCTGGCCTGCTGCCAATGCTCAACGGGATCATGGTAGCTGTTCTGCTGGGCGGCTGATGCCGTGGGGATCATGCCAAGGCACAGGGCCAGTGTTAGAAGCATGGCCGCTACACGGTGAGAAAAGAAATATTTTTTATTCAAATGCGAACTTCCTCCTTATATTTTCCGAATAGGTTTCTTTGGATCTTTCGTGTTGATTACTTGATTACCGCCCCCTCTCAGGTGTTTTTCTTTTTTGCAGATACTCATTCCAGTCCTTGCCGCTGCGGGGTTCCTCCACGGTCACGGCGTAGCCCATGGCTGTGTATTTGTTCTGAAATTGCCGAGCCGCCTCCCGTCCCGGCCCATCTGCGTCCAGGCACAATTCGATCCGTTTGATCTGCGGATGATTTGCCAGATAGGCTTGCAGCGCGCCGTCATAAAGGCCGCAGAGGGCCAGCGCGTTCGGTGTGTTCCGGTGGAGTGTGAGATAGCTCATCAGGTCGATAGGTGCCTCGAATACGAAAACCTGATCTGAGCTGCGGTCATACGGGAGTGTGAAGCCAACGTGTTTATCGCTGCCTGTCACATCTCCGCGGAAGCCCTTGCCCTCCCGGTCATAGGTTCCGCGCAGGCCCGCGTATTTTACCTGTCCCGCGCTGTTCTTTCCGACGAACACACAGTTGTGATGCTCGGCGTCCTCATACAGCAGGCCGCTGTTCAAAAACTGGCGGATCACCTGTGGGGCGATGCCGCGCTTGTGCAGGTAGGCAAACACCCTGCGATCATCCGCATTGCGAGGGGGCAGGGCAAAGGGCTTTTGCACCTCGTCCCGCTTGACAAAAGGCGCCGCTTTGACGGGGGAGTCTCTGGCCCTGCCGTGAAAGGCCAGTAGGTACTCCACAGCCTCCGAAAAGCTCTTGCCGCAGAATTGCTGCAGGAAGGTAATGGCGTCCCCGCCGGTATTCTGCGAGTACCGAAACCACTTGCGGCGGTCCTTGATCCGCAGGCTGTCCATTTCCGCTGTGGTGTGGTATCTGCCGATCCGCCGCACCTGATAGCCCAAATGGGTCAGCAGTTCCGGCAGATCCGTTTCCTTGGCGATCTGCATTTCTGTGTCTGTGAAGCGTCTTTTGATCTCGCTTGCCATAGTGATGACCTCCTTTCTGGCGAAACGCAAAAAGCCACCCAGGGCATCCAAGAGATTCGGATGCCCTGGGTGGCTTTTCCCTAAATCGTGTTCTTTTGTTTGGGCTTTAACGCGGGCCTACACAGCGTTATCTTCGTGGGGGGTGTCCGTGTCCGCTGGAGCGGTCACGTCGGCCACACGGGGCGCGACAGGGGCCTCAGTGGGGGTGTTCTGCTCCGTGGCGTTTTCAGCGTCCGCTTCGTCCAGTGCCTGCGTGATCAGGTTCAGCACGAAGTCTCGCTGGGTGAGCTTTTTGCCGGTTCGGAGCGTCTCGCGCTCCAGATGACGCTTGATGCGCTGGAAGAGTTCTTCGGGGATTTGGAATGCCATGGTTCTTCCTTTTTCAGTCATTTGAATGCCGCCTTTCTGATTTTCCATCATGTTGTAATAGTCTTGGATGAGATTTGTGATGTACTCGCTGGTGGTCTGGCCCAGCCGTTCCCGTTCTTCGCTGACCCGCTCATGCAGGTCAATGGGGATCTGAGCACACAAGTTTTTAGTGGTTGCCATTCTCGGATACCTCCTCGTTTTTTGTAACGCAAGCATACCCGAAAGGTTACGAGAAAGCTATTACCAACACCACCAAGGAATGATGGACAAACAAGGCGAAAGCAACATAAGCACCAATGTAACGAAAAAGGCCGCCGTTCTCTCCCACATGGGGAGCCGAACGGCGGCCTGCCTTCTTATTCTTCATTCTTTTTTAGCCTCGGTGTTCAAGTCACACCAGTCCATAAGAGCGCTCTGCTGCATCTCTGAAATGTCGCCTCTCGCGTGGAAAAACTGTTTTTCTGAAAAAAGCGTTTTTCCCAACTTTTTCGCCAGCAAAAAGCCTGTAAAGATGCAAAAACGCCGCACTTTCGTGCGGCGTTTTCTGTGTTGCATCTTTCATCAACACATCTTGGGCCGAGATGGGAGACTCGAACTCCCGACATCTTGCTCCCAAACTTTTGAATAAAAATTTTTCTACTTTTTCCGACGCTTTATAGCCGCTTTTGCTTTATTATAGATGCTATTCGCAACTCTTGACTCCACTGTTTCCGCACACTCCACGGCTGTCTGTAGTCAAACATGTGGTCAAAAACCGCTTTCTGAACACCCTCGTGACAGGGGACAGAAAGCGGTTTTTTATGGTCTGCTGGAGTGCTGCGGACGGATGCTTCGTCGCTCCGGTTTGCCGCATTGTACCTCTGCTGGAGAGGTTAAGCAAGTCCTTTATGCAGGGACAGGCGGCGCAGAATTTGCATCGCTATAGACAAAGAATAGGGACTTTCCCTTAATACGAGTTACATTTTAAGGGAAAGCCTGTCAAACTACGGGAAAGCATCTGCTCCTTGCGAGGAAAACACTGTTGACTTTCATCGTAATTTTAACATGAATATTTTTCGATTAGCGTTCAAAGCGAGGAGTACCCGCGGGTCGGGTCAGGCATAATCTTCCTTGCCTGACGAGTAGCACGCGTTCTCCGCTCTGTTTCGAGTGCATCAAAAAGGCCCTGCCAAAGATTCGGATTCGGCTCATGCTCTGCGTAGTCTTCGAGGTGCCGCCGAATATCATCGGCAGCCAACGCAAGAAACTTATCGTCCAGAAACCGAATGTGGCGCTTAATATAATCGGAAACTACTGCAGGCATATATGTGTTTCTGCCCATCGCATACCGCGTTGCTGACAGCAGGATTAGGCGAAAGTCAGCGTCGCAGATTGGGGCGAGTATGTTCTGAGGAAACAACAAGAACTCCGTGCCGTTGTTCATGCATACGCGCAGCGGCCGCTGATCCTCCCTTACCAAATTCAATATATTGGTGGTCTGCTCTTTCAGTTCATCAATGGTGATCGATTCATAGTCCTGACACGGGTTCACTTTATAAGTCATCATCTGACCTCCAATCAGTTTGTCCTCGCGATGAGGTGTTGGCATTGTAGCTCTGACTGTCCGGAGGTTCAACCGTTTCTTTTGCGGCTTGAAAAGAAATCTAATAGAGTCAGAATTCGTGCGAATTTATCATTTTCTTGCCTTTACTGCCCGAATGTGCTATCATGAATAACAACGCTGTCAAGTGTTGGAATAGGCCTTGGCAGTATGGCTGCAATAGACCGGATGCTCTGCCAAGCGGCAGAGCATTTTTGTATATCGGTATGGAGGAGATAGTCTATGTCTGTGAGTTATAAAAAACTCTGGAAACTGCTTATCGACAAGGATATGAAGAAAAAGGACCTGTGTGAAAAGACGGGCATCAGTCCAGCATCCGTCACCAAAATGGGGCGGAACGGACATGTCACCACAGAGATACTCGTGAAGATTTGTGCGGCGCTGGATTGCCGGATTGAGGATATCGTGGAGATTGTGCCGGATGAAACAAAAATCTAACTTAGCGAGGTGCTACGTGGTGTCACTATCAAAAATTGATGCAGTTGAAGAATATATTTCTTCGTTAATTCAGAACAAACAAGAAAATGAGTTCGTTGATTTCAAGCAGTTTTATTACCACGAAAATAAAAAATATGATTTGATTAAGGATATTGTTTCCTTTTCGAATGAGGTAACCTCTGTAGATAAATACATAGTGTTTGGTATTATTAATGGTAGCTGGGAACCCGCGGGGATCAATTTGTCCACGATGCCAGATGTTTCCGTTATTAATGACTTATTGCATACGTACGTAGAACCATTTATTTATGTTGAGATAGGACAAATGAAATATAATGGAAAGGATCTTGGATACATAAAAATCCCAGTAGATCGTGCTGATAGGCCGTATGTTATCAAAAAAGAGTATTCTAAGCACGGGAAAACGTATCTACGGTATGGTGAAATATATGTGAGAAAAGGTGCCAATAATTTTATTGCCACAAGACGTGACCTGGATCACATTTATAGAAATAATGGAGCATTTCTCATTTCTGTATTTGATTCTACAGTCGATATTGGTTTTGTACAAATTCGTAATGAGAGAAAACTATTCATACAAGTCCGAACGATTTTGGCAAATAACACAAGTCACTCAATCAATATTTGTGGTGGAGTCTGTGATATTTCGACATCAAAAAATACAGCACAGTATGAATGTATCTACTGCGAAGATAGGACTCGTAAATTTTCAAATGTTCCATCAATAATTAGTACTGTCCCTCTCTCTTTTTCTTCTGGCATGGAGTTGCAAAAGAGTTTATATTTTTCAATTTCTGCAGAAAGCTCAGAGCTTCTGCTAAGAAAACAGCGGGAGGGCGAACGATTCTTTGCTAAGCTGGATTTGTTCGATGTTAATGAAAACAAGTATACGACTCAGCCGTGTGAAATTACGCTATGCTTTTATGGAGATACCCGTATCCTATAGGAGGCAATATGGCTAAGGAGAGAGAAGTTAATACTGTGAATTACTCACCTTTACGTTACCCCGGAGGGAAAAGCAGGCTTGCACCTTTTATTTCACTGTTAATACAAAAAAGCAAAATTGAAACCCCAATTTATGTAGAACCGTTTGCCGGGGGGGCAGGTGTTGCGTTATCTTTGCTACTCAACTCTGCCGTAGATGAAATCGTAATTAACGATTACGATAAGGCGATTTATTCTGTGTGGAGAGCGTTACTTACTGAAACGGATAGCTTTATAAAGTTGATTGAGGACACTCCACTGAGCGTTGATGAATGGAGAGCTCGTAAGCGTATTTACGATGAACAAGGAGATAAATATTCCTTAGAATTAGGTTTTGCAGCGTTTTATCTGAATCGCACAAATCATTCTGGAATCTTGAGCAATGCAGGCCCTATTGGTGGCTTTGATCAAACCGGCAATTATCTGATTGACGCAAGATTTAATAGACCGGAACTTGTGCGACGTGTTTGTGAAATCGCAAAGTATAAATCTAAGATACACCTTTACAACAAAGATATCCGTACGTTTTTGGAAAAGTATTTGCCAAAATATCAAGAGAGAGCTTTCATATACTTTGATCCTCCTTATTACAACAAAGGAAAAGCGCTATATAAAAATTTCTTCTCGCCGATGGACCATCAAGAAATCTTTGAGCGTATTAAAGAACTCAACTGTCCTTGGCTTGTAACATACGACGATGTTCCTGAAATCCGAGAAATATACTCTTCTTATACAGGGAAACGATATGATTTAACTTATAGTTTGGCCAATAATGGGAAAAAATCAGAACTCATGTTTTTGAGTGATGATGCCCTTTGGCCCAGTAAGGCAGAATTAAAAGAAAAGCGAATTGCAATCAATTTGCGAGGTGAAGATGATGGCGAATAATCATATTAATGAGCTTATCACAACAGATGAGCTGTTTCGGCTGATTCAGAAAGAAAACTTTGTCGGGTGGGTATTCTCACTGGATTATGATAATGCATTAGTTGTAACGAATGACGCATGGAAGTATGCTGTGAAAGGTATTCCACATAATGCTTTTTTGCTTGCATCTACGTTTACCCTGGATAATTATGCAGATGCAGATGAAATGGACCGCGAGGTTATTCTTCTGCGAGTTATGGGCACTTGTAAATTACCCCAGGATGACGATGCAATTAAAACAAAACTTGATAGCTATCAAAACTTGACAGAGCTATATCCTACACAAGGTCGGGAAGACTTCGATGCAATTACAAAAAATAAACTGCAGTTCGGTGGTTTAACATGCAGAGTGCTTGGTACATTTTACATGAAGAATAGCGAGTTGCATTTGGGAAGCGATATCGAAACCTTTTCTGTTTCTATGCGAATGGGGGTATATTTTCCTAAAGGTGAAGCCCTTGAAACAATCGTGAATTATGTGGATCCAATTCGGAAGAAACGTGCCAAAGAAGAATTCAAAGCATTGGGTATTACAGCAGATGTTCCGCCTTTCAAAATTGGCACTGTGAGGTATACCTCGACCGATCGTTTGCATAGAGCCAAGGAAGTGGATAAAGTTCCATTTCGGATTCAGCCTTCAGATTTCTTGTCGCGACGTACGGCCGTATTAGGTATGACTCGTACTGGTAAATCGAATATGATTAAGCAAACCATCTCAGTGGTCAAGAACATCTCGGATAGATGCGCTCTGCCTATCGGACAGTTGATTTATGACCTGAATGGTGAATATGCAAACGCGAATCAGCAGGATAGTGGTTCTATAGCAGAAGTTTACTCAGAAGAGTGTGTTCGTTATCGCATGGTTCCCGCTACTGGATTTCGGCCTATACTAAATAATTTTTATGAGCAAATCGCAGATGGATATGTGACTATTTGTGAAATAATTAATGAAAATCCCAACAGCTCAGCCGTAGATATCAAAACCTTTTTGAATATGTCATTTGATGAACCGGACAAACAGGATCGCTCCTTGCACTACAAATGGCAGGTCAGAGTTGCTATATATAAGGCCCTGCTATACACCGCGGGTTTTGAGTGTTCCTCAGATTACAGAATTTCTTTTCCCACTAATGCGGATGTTCGAAAAGTTGTGGACGAATCAGTTAGCAACACAAACAATTTAACTTTAGAGCAAGCAAAAGAATGGTTTTTGAAAGCCAGAGAGCATCGCAAGGAACTGTTTAGCAGTAACGGAAAACTCTGGCTCGAAGATGACTGCGTATCTATGTTGAATATGATTGCTTGCAAAAATAGCGACGACCGCTATTTTAATGGATACAAGGTGCTTTTAGGAGCGAAGATGTATCACACTAAAGACCGAACAATAGATGTATCCAATGAGATTTATGGGCACTTGTGCAATGGAAAAATTGTAATCCTGGACTTATCCGTTGGCAACGCAGCTTTACGAGATAAGTTGAGCAAGAAAATCGCAGCATATATTTTTAATTCGTCAATGGATTGTTTTACTCGTGGAGAAACGCCACCGAATATCGTCTTATATATCGAGGAAGCGCATAACCTTATCGGAAAAGAAAATAAGTTGACAGATACTTGGCCCAGAATTGCAAAGGAAGGTGCAAAGTATAGGATTTCCTTGGTGTATGCGACTCAAGAGGTATCCTCTGTTCATCCTAACATTCTTGCAAACACAGAGAACTGGATTGTATCTCATATAAACAGTGAGCGAGAGGTCAGAGAGCTTGCAAAATTCTATGATTTTTCTGACTTTAGCAAATCCCTGCTCCGCTCCCAGGATGTTGGTTTTTCCAGAGTAAAAACATTGTCAAGCCCCTTTGTTGTTCCGATTCAGATTGACAAGTTTGATCCGGAGCGGATCAAGCGTGAAAGGACTTCTCAATGATGCATGATATGGCTGATAAAACAACACATGTTGACATTGTTCAGAATCCGGATATCAAAAGCTTTCTGGATGAGTGCAATTATATGGTGCCGCCAACAGGGAATGAACTTGCTGAAATTGTGAGTAATTTTATTTCCGTTCCGTTTTGGGATAAGGCGTTGCCGACCAAAATAATAGCCATTGATGGGAGTAATTATGAAGCCACTGTAAATCCGCAGATTCCGTTTACAAGATTCGGCTTTGTAAAAATTGGGCATTTGCTAATTAATCGAGATAGTTTTAAGGGGTTGAATTGCGGAAGATTTATTGATCCCTTTGCCGTTGCGCGCCTCAGTGAGGACAATAGTTCTTTGCTCTTTTCATTTCCAAGTTCAAATATGACTTACAAAGAACAAAAGAGCGTAAGAAATAGTTTCCGTTTAGCTATGGATGAGGCTCTATATAAACAGCGTTTTATTGAAAGCGACCCCCGAACCAGCGTTAGAACGACATTGTTTTATATTGCAGCCCATCGCACGGGCAAACTTCATAGTGATACCCCTAACAGACTTTTTTTACACAAATGCCCCACTTGCGAAGCTGAAATGATTGAGGTATGGGATATTCCAGAGGTTCAGAAATGTCCTCACTGTGGGGAGCGTGTATATCCTTCGGATTGTTTGCGGATTTGGGAAGAGGTTCATGATTCTGCATCGAATCAGCTGGCTTTGACGCGCTTTACGAATGCAATAATGCATATTTTAATCATACACTATATTCGCTATTTAAAAGAGCGATTTCCTAATTCATATTTAGGCGTTCTCAGTAATATGTGCTTCTTTGTTGACGGACCCTTGGCTATAAATGGCACTGCGGCGTGGATTAAAAGCTGCATCCAAAAATGTATCTATGATGTTAATGTAGAGCTTAAAATGGCAAATATGTCGCCTATGATGGTTATTGGTTTACAAAAGTCTGGCAAACTGTATGATTACATCCATCTAATTGGAGGTTCTATACGCCCTAATTCCATCTACTGTGTAACAGATGATTTCCGGAACAACTATGTTGATTTCGATAAGACGCCATCGAGCACAACATATGGCAATGAAACTTATTACGGCCAAGACTTCCTGTTGAAAACATCATCCGGAAAGTTGTTTGTGTTTAACGCTCCATATCCTTTTCCCAACAAAGATAATATTGCAGTTTTTAAGAAAGAAAAGGCAAATATTGAACACTACTTTAATATAGGGGCATATGTACGACTAATTGAGGACTTTGAAAGTGATTTGTATGAGGGTGCAGTTGTCCCAATCGCTTTGGCGCAGAAATATACAGCTATTAGTTTGCAGCCTGGTGGGAAAATTTTAGATGTTTTGGCTCAAACTGCTATTAAGCAATAATTTTTTACACCTATTTTACCATTCCAGATCCAGATAAGGAGCCACACTATAATGTTACATCCAGGTCTATATGAACAAGTCATCAACAATGCCCTGATCAGCGAGCTTGCGGAGATCCCTGAAGCCCGCAAATCCGTTGCGTCTATTGACAAGGCAGAGGCATCCAAGGTGCTGGCGCAATATCTGGCGGATGTAGTTCAAAAGGGCTTGGACAACGTACTGGACAACGGCGGGGATATTTCTGCCCAGATCGGGCTGACCAACCAGATCGTTGATCTCATTCAAAATACAACGAAAGAAGCTGACTTTGCCGCGCTGGGCGTTGACCGGCGGGCAGAGCAGCTTCTTTCGCTTTTACGGGAGACCGACCCGCGGCTGGCGGTGGGGAAAACAGCGGCGGACATAGAGCGCCCGGAAACCTCCATCGCACAAAGCTCGCTTTTCACCGGGGCCGTGCATGAGCCGCAGATGTTTACAGAACTCAAAAAGGAAATCGTCTCGGCCGACCGGATCGACATGCTGGTGTCCTTCATCAAATGGAGTGGTCTGCGGCTTATCATGGACGAGCTGCGGGAGTTTACGCACAGCGGCGGCGAGCTCCGCATCATCACCACCTCCTACATGGGCGCAACAGATGTGAAGGCCATTGAGGAACTGCGAAAGCTGCCCAATACGGAGATCAAGGTCAGCTACAATACCAAGACGACCCGGCTCCACGCCAAGGCATATATCTTTTACCGCGAAACCGGCTTCACGACGGC
>ERZ773221.1908-NODE-1908-length-17825-cov-12.610073_pt1 | contig 17825 bp, 18 predicted proteins | sample MGYA00580994_ERZ773221 | MGnify/ENA primary metagenome ERZ773221 (study PRJEB29015, sample SAMEA2737758) | human gut metagenome | biome: human gut; feature: human-associated habitat; material: faeces | place: China | collected 2012 ... | reverse complement strand
CTCTGGAAACCTATCTCAAGAAGGGTTACAGCCGTGAGTGGATCAATCAGCGGCTACATGCCATTCAAGTCCGCAAGGAACTGACGGATGAATGGGATGCCCGCGGTGTGCAGAAAGGCGTGGAGTACGCCATCCTCACGGACGAGATTTCCCGCGCATGGTCTGGCATGTCCACCCGGCAGTACAAAAATCTGAAGGGTTTGAAAAAGGAAAACCTTCGTGATAACATGACGACACTGGAACTGGTACTGAATATGCTGGCGGAGGCCACTACGACTCAGTTTTCAAGAGATCGCAAACCAACGACTTTCCAAGAGAATCTGGCAGTTGCCAAAGCAGGTGGCCAGGTTGCCGGGCGAACCAGAAAAGACATTGAGTCTCAGTCAGACACACCGGTCATCTCCCCGAAGAACGCCGCACAGCTTAATCAAGTTGTGACAGATCTGCTGGAAGGCGCAGTCTCTGACACAACTGAAGAATCAAAAGACAAGTGAGTTCTACGTGCCATGTTTTTCGTTGAAGCTGTCATGCGACGATTTTTTGAAAGCAAATTTCAAAAAATCTATAGTGTTGCGTTATGACAGAGAAAATCCCCGTAACCGCAATGGTTACGGGGATTTGTTTATGGGTGAAAAAATTTGCTTGACAAATACCCCATAGGGGTATAGGATGAATATACCCCTATGGGGTATATTGCATACGAAGTGAGGCGGGAATACTATGGAACAACATGACTGCTGCCACTGCTCCCAACGGAAAAAGGAGCGCTCGCCGGAGGAATATAAGCGCCTGATCCACCGGCTCAACCGCATCGAGGGCCAGATCCGGGGTATCCGGGGCATGGTGGAGGCCGGGGCGTACTGTCCCGACATTCTGGTTCAGGCGGCAGCGGTGAACGCGGCCATCAACGCCTTCAACAAGGAACTGCTGGCCAGCCATATCCGCACCTGTGTGGCCCAGGACATCCGGGACGGCAAGGACCAGGTCATCGACGAGCTGGTGGCCACCCTGCAAAAGCTGATGAAATAGGAGTGATTCCCATGAGGCAATACAATGTTACGGGCATGAGCTGCGCCGCCTGCTCGGCCCGGGTGGAAAAGGCGGTGGGGAAGGTCCCCGGCGTCACGGCATGCTCTGTGAGCCTTTTGACCAATTCCATGGGCGTAGAGGGCACGGCGGAGCCCTCCGCCATCGTTGCCGCCGTGGAGGCGGCGGGCTACGGCGCGTCGGAAAAGGGCGCGGCCCAGTCGTCTCCCAGCGCCGACGAGCAGCAGCTGGAGGACCGCGAGACGCCCCGTATCCGGCGGCGGCTTATCTGGTCCGTGGGCTTTCTGCTGGTGCTGATGTACTTTTCCATGGGCCACATCATGTGGGGCTGGCCCCTGCCGCCGTTTTACGACAACAACCATGTGGCCATGGGGCTGACCCAGCTGCTGCTGACGGTGATCATCATGGTCATCAACCAGAAGTTCTTCATCAGCGGCTATAAGGCCCTGTGGCACCGGGCTCCCAATATGGACACCCTGGTGGCCCTGGGGGCCACGGCAGCCTTCGGCTACAGCACCTATGCCCTGTTTGCCATGACTGCCGCCCAGGTCCGGGGGGATGAAGCCGCCGTCATGACCTATATGATGGACTTCTACTTTGAGTCCGCCGCCATGATCCTGACTCTGATCACCGTGGGCAAGATGCTGGAGGCCCGGTCCAAGGGCAAGACCACCGACGCCCTGAAAAGCCTGATGCGGCTGGCCCCCAAGACTGCCACCGTTATCCGGGACGGCAAGGAAGCAGAGGTGCCGGTGGAGCAGGTGCAGCAGGGGGACGAATTCGCCGTCCGGCCGGGGGAGAGCATCCCGGTGGACGGCGTGGTGCTGGAGGGAAACAGCGCCGTTAATGAGTCCGCCCTCACCGGGGAGAGTATCCCTGTGGACAAGGCTCCCGGCGACGGAGTGTCCGCCGCCACGGTGAACCAGTCCGGCTATCTCCGCTGCCGGGCCACCCGGGTGGGCCAGGATACCACCCTGTCCCAGATCATCCGCATGGTCAGCGACGCCGCCGCCACCAAGGCCCCCATTGCCAAGATCGCCGATAAGGTATCCGGCGTGTTCGTTCCGGCGGTGATCTCCATCGCCGCGGTGACCACGGCGGTGTGGCTGCTGCTGGGCCACCCGGTAGGCTACGCCCTGGCCCGGGGCATCTCCGTTCTGGTCATCAGCTGCCCCTGCGCCCTGGGCCTGGCCACTCCTGTGGCCATTATGGTGGGCAGCGGCCTGGGCGCCAAAAACGGCATCCTGTTCAAGACTGCCGCTTCCCTGGAGGAAACGGGCCGGGTGCAGATCGTGGCTCTGGACAAAACCGGCACCATCACCAGCGGTCAGCCCCGGGTGACGGATATCCTTCCGGCGGAGGGCGTCACGGAGCAGGAGCTGCTGACAAATGCCCTGGCCCTGGAGCAGAAAAGCGAGCATCCCCTGGCCCGGGCCGTGCTGGACCGGGCGGCGGGGCTTACGGCTCCGGTGGTGTCGGACTTTCAGGCCCTGCCCGGCAACGGGCTGACAGCCAGGCTGGCGGGCCGGACCCTGTGGGGCGGCAGCGCCGCCTATACGGCGGAAAAGGCCGCCGTTTCCCCGGAGCTGCGGGCCCGGACGGAGGAGCTGGCCCGGCAGGGGAAAACGCCCCTGTTCTTCGGGTTGGATGACCGGCTGCTGGGCATCATCGCCGTGGCGGATGTCATCAAGGAGGACAGCCCACAGGCAGTCCGGGAGCTGCGAAATATGGGCATCCATGTGGTGATGCTCACCGGCGACAACGAGCACACCGCCCGGGCCATCGGGGCCCAGGCCGGGGTGGATCAGGTCATCGCCGGGGTGCTGCCGGAGGGCAAGGAGGCCGCCATCCGCCGCCTGATGCAGCGGGGCAAGGTGGCCATGGTGGGCGACGGCATCAACGATGCACCGGCCCTGACCCGGGCCGACACCGGCATCGCCATCGGCGCGGGAGCCGACGTGGCCATCGACGCGGCGGACGTGGTGCTGATGAACAGCAGCCTGCCGGATGTCCCCGCCGCCATCCGGCTCAGCCGGGCCACCCTGCGGAACATCCACGAGAACCTGTTCTGGGCATTTTTCTACAATGCCATCGGCATACCCCTGGCCGCCGGGGTGTTCATCCCCCTGGGGCTGACGCTGAATCCTATGTTCGGCGCGGCAGCCATGAGCCTTTCCAGCTTCTGCGTGGTGTCCAACGCCCTGCGGCTGAATCTGTTCAAGCTCCGGGATAACCGGCACGATCATAAACGAACCAATCACCTAAACGACATCAAGGAGGAACAAACTATGGAAAAGACACTGGAGATCAAGGGCATGATGTGCCCCCACTGCGAGGCCACCGTCCGCACCGCCCTGGAGGCCATGCCCCAGGTGCAGGCCGCTCAGGTCAGCCACGAAAGCGGCACCGCCGTGGTGACCCTCACCGGCCCGGTGGAGGACGACGTCCTGCGCCGCACCGTGGAGGACAAGGGCTACACCGTCACCGCCATCCGGTAAACGGAAAAAATAAATGCACGGCCGCGGCCGTGCATTTATTATTTCTTTTGCCAGTCAGCACTGGATCAGACGGATCACCGCTTGTCGCGGTCGTAGGACACCACCACACGGCGGTTGGGCTCCGAGCCAATAGAGTAGGTATTGACACCGGGGACATCCTGCAGGGCGGCGTGGATCACATGGCGCTCATAGGCATTCATGGGCTCCAGAGTGACGCTGCGGCGATACCTGGTGACCTTGGCAGCCACCTTGCGGGCCAGAGACTCCAGGCTCTGTTCCCGCTTGGCCCGGTAATTCTCGGCGTCCACATGGACGCGGATGCGCTTTTCCCGGCCGGAATTGACGGCGTAGTTGGTCAGCTGCTGGATAGCGTCCAGGGTCTCGCCCCGGCGGCCAATCAGCTGGCCCAGCTTCTGTCCCTCCAGCACCACACTGTAGCGGCCCTTTTCCGTCTCTGTGACCTGCACCCGGGCAGGGCTGTCCATATGCTCCAGCAGGCCCGTCAGGAACTCGGTAATGCGCCGGGCGTTGTCGTCCTGGCAGAGCTCCTGAGCCGGGGCGGCGGGAGCCTCCTCAGCCTTGGGGGCTTCGGGAGCCTTGGGAGCGGCCTTGGGTGCCTCGGCCTTCTGGGGCTTGGGCTGCTGGGGTTTCGGCTGGGGTTTGGGTTCGGGCTTCTTTTCGGGTTTCTTCTCCGGCTGGACCGGGGCGGCGGGAGCCTCCGGCTCCTCCTGGCCATAGGTCACGCGGACCCGGGCAGGGCTGCTGCCAATGCCCAGAAAGCCGCTTTTGGCCCGCTCCAGAATCTCAACGGACACGTCGTCGCGGTCCATATGCAGCTGTTCCAGCGCTTTGCGGATGGCCTCGTCCTCGGTCTTGCCCGTTACGTCGATATAACTCATAGACAAAACTCCTTAGTCATCATTGTAATGGCTTTCGTTGTAGGCCCGGCCCCGTGCGTAGGGACGCTGGCCCACGCGGCCACTTTCGTTGGTGCCGGGATTCTTTTTCTTCTCGCCAGAGGACTGCTTTTTCTTGCCCTGCTGGTTATTCTGCTTCTTGCCGCCGTTGTAGGAAGCCTGCTGCTGTGCCATCAGCTCCTTCTGCTTCTGGTACTTGGCATAGCGCTTTTCACGGGCGGCCTTTTCCTTCTCGGTCTCCTCGCGGTCCAGCTTCTTGTTGAAATACTTATTCAGGGTCAGCTCCTGGATCAGGGAGAAGGCGGAGTTGGCGATCCAGTATACGCACAGAGCGGAGGGCAGAATATAGCCCATCCACAGGCTCATCAGGGGCATCATATACATCATGGTCTTGGCGGACCCGTTGGGGGTAGAACCATTGGTGCGCATGGTGATGAGGCTCATGGCGAACTGGATGCCGGCGGAAATGATGGGCAGCAGCAGCGCGCCCCAGACGGGCCAGCCGCCGCCGGGGAACTGGCTGAACAGAGAGGACGGCTGAGCCGCCAGGTCAATGTGCAGGAAGTTGTAGTTCAGGTCGATGAGGCCGTCGAACTTCCCGGCGAAATCCGCCCAGTGCTCGTGGATGAACTTGGCCAGATAAATCTGCTCATATGCCTGACTGCCCTCGACCGCAGTGAAGCCCAGGGTGCCGGCCAGGGTGGTGATCTCCGCGATCACCGACTCGGACAGGCTCATAAAATACCGCAGAGGCACACGGATGATGTAGTACAGGGCGATCAGGATGGGGAAGGGGATCATGGACCACAGGCAGCCGGACATGGGGTTGATGCCCTCTTTCATGTACAGCTCCTGCATGGCCTCCTGCTGACGCTGCTGGTTGTTGGCGTAGCGGGTCTGGATATCCTTGATCTTGCCCTGCATGCGGTTCATGCGCAGCATGCTCTTCTTGCTCTTGAGCTGGAAGGGCAGCAGCACCAGCTTCACCACCAGGGTGAACAGGATCAGAGCCACGCCATAGGACCCGGTCCAGCTGTAGAACAGCCGGGTCAGGAAGGCAAAGGGCACACAGATATAGTATCCGAGCTTTGCAAACATGGGATAGTTTCCTCCGTATTTTGTTGGGTGGGAAAAACGGGGTTTTCAGGGAACGGGATCATACCCGCCTTTGTGGAAGGGATTGCATCGCAGAAGGCGCCGCAGCGCCAGAAAGCCGCCCCGCAGAGGGCCGTATTTCTCCACCGCCTGCAGTGCGTATTCCGAGCAGGTGGGGATATAGCGGCAGCGGGGCGGAAACAGGGGAGACATAGCCGTCTGGTAAAAGCGGATCATCCGCAGGATGGCCCGCTTCATGACGGGTCCTCCCGCAGCAGGTCCAGCTGCTCCAGCAGACACAGATAGGTGCGGTCCAGCTTCTGATAATCCGTTTCCACGGCCCGTACCCGGGCCACCACGATCAGGTCGTAGCCCGGGAGCATTTTCGCCTTGTTCAGCCGGTAGATCTCCCGAATGCGGCGCCGGACGCGGTTGCGCACCACGGCGCAGCCCAGCTTCGTACTGACGGAAACGCCCAGGCGGCTATGGCCCCGGCGGTTCCTCTGGCAGTAAATCACCAGCTGCGGCGAAACCGCCGATTTTCCCTTGCGGTAAATGCGGCGGAATTCGTAATTCTCTTTTACCGTGACGGCTGGATCCATGAAAACAAGCACCTTCTCCGCCAACGCGGCGGCTGAAATGAGCATAGGCCAAAGGGGACGGCAGTTTTCCCATCCACCGTCCCTGGTCTATCCTTTATGCGCGATGCACTTTCCGCGACCTCAATGGGTCAGGCGAGCGCGGCCCTTGGCGCGGCGGCGGGCCAGAACCTTACGGCCGTTGCTGGTGGCCATTCTCTTGCGGAAGCCGTGCTCCTTGGAGCGCTGGCGCTTCTTGGGCTGATAGGTACGGAACATTGCATGACACCTCCATTTTGTAAGATCCGGCGGCAGAACAAGGCTGCCGCACATACTCGACGGCGGGCAGGGGACTTGTCCCCTGCGGCCGCAGTTGACAGGTTGGATGCCGCAAAACGACATGGTAAACATTATACAGATTTTCCGGCCCCCTGTCAACAGAAATCTGCATTTTCCACGAAAGAGCCGCATTCTGCCGCCGGACGCCGGTTTTGGGCAAGAAATTCTGTTATATCTCCCACAAAATAGCGCATATTTGCCGGTTTCTGTATAGCAGCCCGGAAAAATTTTTATACTTAGTATTAGTATATGTGTGGACTTTTTCGGGGCCGTTTGATATAATAAGAGGTGTATTTTTGCCTGAAACAAAGAGAGAAAATCGCATGACCAGCGGGAAAGGGGCGCTTTCATTGAATTCAATCGCAGACGTGTGGAAAAACGTACTGGACCGGCTGAGGTCCCAGCTGTCCGAGACCACCATCAATACCTGGTTCGACGAGGTGGAGGTGGTGACCATGGAGGACTCCGCCTTTGTGCTGCATTGCAGCAACGCCTTCAAGAAGAGCACCATTGAGGCGCGCTTTATGAGCCACATCAAGGCCGCACTGAAGGATATTTTTTCCTCGGATCTGGAGGTAAAGATCCTGGACGATCAGCAGCTGTCCGCCTATCACGGGGTGGCTCCGGACCGGCCCGGCTCCCTTCTGGAGTCCGACGCCTTTACCTTCGGCACCTATGTGGTGGGGCCCCAGAACAAGATGGCCTATGCCGCCGCCCGCGCCGTGGCGGAAAAGCCGGCGGAGCACTACAACCCCCTGTTTATCTATGGCGACTCCGGCCTGGGCAAGACCCATCTGCTGTATGCCATTGCCCACCAGGTCCGCTCCCGCCAGCCGGATGCCCGCATCGTATACATCAAGGGCGACGATTTCACCAACGAGCTGATCGCCTCCATCCGGGAGGGAAAAAATGCGGAGTTCCGGGAGAAATACCGTCAGACCACCCTGCTGCTGGTGGACGATATCCAATTCATCGCCGGAAAAAAACAGACCCAGGAGGAGTTTTTCCATACCTTCAACACCCTGTATGAATCCGGGCGGCAGATCGTTCTGACGTCGGACCGTCCGCCCCGGGAGATGACCCAGCTGGAGGACCGGCTTCAGACCCGGTTTGAATGGGGTCTGATGGTGGATGTGGCCCCCCCGGACTTCGAGACGAGACTGGCCATCATCAAAAACAAGGCTGCCCTGCTGGGGGTGCAGCTGCCCGACGATATCAGCAGCTTTATCGCGGAAAATCTCACCGCCAACGTTCGACAGATCGAGGGCGCCCTGAATAAGCTGCTGGCCTATCGGGATCTGCTGGGCAACCAGGTGGACGGCGAGGCCGTCAGCCGTGCCGTGAAGGATATGCTGAAAAAGTACAATGAGTTTGTGCCGTCGCCAGGCCTGATCGTTGAGTACATCTGCCGGTATTATGACGTGGATGAGGAGCAGGTCCGGGGACAGGGCCGCAAGCGGGACCTGATGGAAGCCCGGCAAACGGCCATGTATCTGATCCGCCGGATGACCAACCTCTCCCTCAACGACATCGGCAAGGAGTTCGGCGACCGGGATCACACCACGGTGCTTCACTCGCTGGATCAGGTGGAGAAAAAGATGCGCTCCGATCCAGCCTACGCCGAAAAGGTCAAGGAGATCACCACCAACATCAACAATAAGAAATGATCTCTTTTCCACATATCCCTGTGGATTCCACCTGGACAACCTGTGGAGTATTTGCTTCTCTCTTTTCCTGTGGAAAACCCCCGGATATTGTCCCCAAAGGGGTGTGGACAGAAATTTCTGTGATCCCAGTGCTTTTGGGAGATTTCCACATAAATTTTCCCTACGACGTCTGTTACTAAAATAAAGATATCTTTTGTTCTCTTTTGGAGAACGAAGTCTCTTTTCAGTCTGAAAGAAAGGAACGCTTCGATATGCTTCGATTTTCCTGTGAGAAGGCGCTGCTGCAAGGCGCCGTCAACACTGCCTCCCGGGCGGTGGCCGCCAAAAGCTCCATTCCGGCCCTGGAGGGAATCCTGCTGGAGGGCGGGGACACCCTGACCCTGTCCGGCTACAACATGCAGACCGGCATCCGCACCGGCGTGGACGCTCAGATCCAGTCTCCCGGCCGTATCGTCCTCAGCGCCCGTCTGTTCGGCGAGATGATCCGCAAGATGCCCGACGACGTTATTGTGTTCGACGCTGACGACAAGCTGACGGTTCATCTTACCTGCGGTGACGCCAGCTTCGAGATCATCGGCCTGTCTGCCGACGATTACCCGGAGCTTCCTGAGGTGGATGACCAGTTTTCCGTGGATATTCGTCAGGGGACGCTGAAGGCTATGATCAACCAGACCAGCTTCGCCGTGTCCACCAATGAAAGCCGCCCGGTACATACCGGCTCTCTGTTCGAGGTGGGGGATAAGGACCTGACGGTGGTGTCCGTGGACGGGTTCCGTCTGGCCCTGCGCCGGGAGCCTTTGGACCGGTCCGAGGGAGGCGCGTTCAAATTCGTGGCACCCGGCTCCGCTCTGAACGAAGTGGAGAAGATCTGCGAGGATTCCGACGAAAAGATCACCATTATTCAGGGCAAGCGGCACCTGCTGTTTGAGGCCGGGGCCACCCAGCTGATCTGCCGCCGCCTGGAGGGAGATTTCCTGGATTACAAGAACGCCATCCCCCGGAACAATCCCATCCGGCTGACGGTGGACACCAAAACCATGCTGGGCAGCCTGGACCGGGTGTCCGTGGTCATCAGCGAAAAGCTCAAGAGCCCGGTGCGCTGCGTTTTTGAAAACGGCCGGGTGATGCTGTCTGCTCGCACCGGCGCCGGCGAGGCCAAGGACATCTGCCCCCTGGACGGCGACGGAAACGGGCTGGAGATCGGATTCAACAACCGGTATCTGATGGACGCCCTGCGCTACGCTCCGGCGGACGCTGTGACCATGGAGCTGAATACCAGCATTTCTCCGGCGGTGCTGGTGCCGGTGGATGGGGAGGAGAGCTTCCTTTATATGGTGCTGCCGGTGCGGCTGAAAGCGTGAGAAAAAGAGGTCAATATGGAAATCATTACCATTACTACAGAATATATCAAGCTCCAGGATCTGCTGAAGCTGGCGGCGGCTGCCGCCACCGGCGGCGAGGCCAAGCTGCTGGTTCAGGAGGGAGAGGTCCTGGTCAACGGGGAGGTATGCACCATGCGGGGCAAGAAGCTTCGTCCCGGCGATGTGGTGGACGCCCTGGGACAGCGCTACGGCGTGCAGTATGCGGATTGAAGGACTGCTGCTGGAGGGCTTCCGGAATTACGACAGCCAGCAGCTGACCTTTGATGAAAGCTGCAACGTGATCTATGGAGACAATGCCCAGGGAAAGACCAACCTGCTGGAGGCCATTGTGTATCTGTCCTGCGGCCGCAGTCCCCGGACCCATGCGGATCGGGAGCTTATTGGCTTCGGAACGGACAGGGCCAGGCTGGTGGGACAGATCCGGTCCCGGGAGCGGGAATTTGAAACGGAGATTCAGCTGACCCGGGGACGGCGGCGGAAGATGACCGTTAACGGTGTGGCCGCCAAAAACGGCGGCGACCTGTCCCAGGTGCTGCACACGGTGTTTTTCTCGCCGGAGGACCTGTTTCTCATACGGGAAGGTGCGGCGGCCCGGCGGCGGTTCATGGATATGTCCCTGTGCCAGCTGCGGCCCCGGTATGCCGAGGCCCTGGCGGAATACGGGCGGCTGTATGAACACAAGACCCGCATCCTCCGGGACAGTGACGAGTATCCTCAGCTGCTGGACACCCTGCCCGACTTTGACCGGCGGCTGTGCCAGGTGGGAGCGGTGCTCATCAGCTATCGGGCGCGGTATGTGCAGGCCCTGGCCGTCCACGCTCAGAGGGCCCACTGGGAGTGCTCCGGGGAACGGGAGGAGCTGGCTCTGTCGTATCAGACCGTGAAAACCGTGGAGGACCCATTGGGTCCGGCGGCAGATATTGCGGCGGCGCTGGCAGAGCACCAGGCACAGCATCATCAGGCGGAGCTGGCCTCCCGGCTGTGTCTGTCGGGACCCCATAAGGACGATATCGCCGTGACGGTAAACGGGCTGGAGGCCCGTCATTTCTGCTCCCAGGGGCAGGTGCGGACGGCGGCCCTGAGTCTGAAGCTGGCGGATCGGGAGATTCACAAAACCGCCATCGGAGAGTATCCGGTGATGCTGCTGGACGACGTGCTGTCGGAGCTGGACCCCCGGCGGCAGGAGTATGTGCTCAACCGCATCGCAGGCGGACAGGTGTTCATCACCTGCTGCGAAAACGACCGGCTGGATGCGCTGCTGTCCGGCCGGGTGTATCACGTTCGGGAAGGAAAGGTGCTGTGATGGGCTTTCTGCATATCGGCCAGAACGTCATGGTCAACGACCGGCGCATCATCGGCATATTCGACCTGGATATCACGTCCCAGTCCGCTCAGACCCGGCGGTTTCTGGACCAGGCGGAGCAGGAGGGCGTGGTGCTGCCGGTGTGCGACGACATTCCCAAGTCGTTTCTGGTGTGCGACCACCCGTATCACCGGCAGATCGTATATATTTCCCAGCTGAATACCCAGACGCTGGTGAAAAGAGCAGAAAAGAAGTGAATTTTTTCCCTGTCATTGCCGGGAGATCGGCAGACACCGGGTTCCCGGGAATGACAGGACAAACCCAAGGAAAGGAAAGATCATCCAATGAGCGAACTGGAAAAAGTCACCGCTGTGGACACCACCTATGATGCCTCGGAAATTCAGGTGCTGGAGGGGCTGGAGGCGGTGCGCAAGCGGCCCGGCATGTATATCGGCTCCACATCGGCCTCGGGCCTGCACCATCTGGTGTATGAGATCGTGGACAACGCCATCGACGAGGCACTGGCCGGATACTGCACCGAGATCACTGTTACCATCAACCCCGGCGACACCATCACCGTTACCGATAACGGCCGCGGTATCCCCGTGGACATCCAGAAGCAGACCGGCCGGCCGGCGCTGGAGGTGGTATACACCGTGCTCCACGCCGGCGGTAAGTTCGGCGGCGGAGGCTATAAGGTATCCGGCGGCCTCCACGGCGTGGGCGCGTCCGTGGTCAACGCCCTGTCCGAATGGCTGGAGGTGCAGGTTCAGAAGGACGGCAGAATTTACGAGATGAAGTTCTCCCGGGGAGCGATCACCCAGGAGATGAAGATTTTGGGCGACACCGATCAGACCGGCACCGCCGTTACCTTCAAGCCGGATCCGGAGATGTTCGACACCCTGGTGTATGACTATGAAACGCTGCACACCCGGATGCGGGAGCAGGCGTTCCTGAATGCGGGGCTGCGTATCACCATTACCGACGCCCGGCCCGGCCAGGAACAAAGTGACTCCATGTGCTACGAGGGAGGCATCCGGGAATTTGTTACCTGGCTCAACCGCAACAAGACGGCGCTGCATGAGGAGGTCGTCTATCTGGCCGGGGCCAAGGGGGACAGCACCGCCGAGGTGGCGCTGCAATACAACGACAGCTATAACGAGACGCTGGTGTCCTTCGCCAACGACATTCACACCCCCGAGGGCGGCATGCACGAGACGGGCTTCAAAACGGCCCTGACCCGGGTGCTGAACGCCTACGGCATGAAATACGGCATGATCAAGGAGGGAGACAAGGTCTCCGGCGAGGACGTCCGGGAGGGCATCACCGCCGTGATCTCCGTGAAGCTGACGGAGGCCCAGTTCGAGGGACAGACCAAGGCAAAGCTGGGCAACGCCTCCATCCGCACCCTGGTGGACAGCGTGGTATCCGACCAGCTGGCCGTGTATCTGGAGGAGCACCCGGTGGTGGCCCGGACCATTCTGGACAAGGCCCTGACCGCCAACCGCGCCAGGGAGGCTGCCCGAAAGGCCCGGGAATCCATCCGCCGCAAGACCGCCCTGGGCGGTGCGGCCATGCCCGACAAGCTGCGGGACTGCAACGAGAATAACCCCGAGCTGACGGAAATCTATATCGTGGAGGGCGACTCCGCAGGCGGCTCCGCCACCCAGGGCCGGGACTCCCGGTTCCAGGCCATCCTGCCTCTGTGGGGCAAGATGCTGAACGTGGAAAAGGCCCGGGCGGATAAGGTCTACGGCAACGACAAGCTCCAGCCGGTGATCACGGCCCTGGGCGCCGGGATCGGCGACGAGCTGGACCTGAACCGGCTGCGGTATCACAAGATCATCATCATGGCCGATGCCGATGTGGACGGCGCCCATATCCGGACGCTGCTGCTGACCTTCTTCTTCCGGTTCATGCGGCCCCTGATCGAGGAGGGGTATGTATACTCCGCCGTGCCCCCTCTGTATAAGCTGACCCGGGGCAAGCAGCAGCGGGTGGCCTATACCGACGAGGAGCGGGACGCCATTTCCGCCGAAATGCGCAGCGGCAACCCCAACGTGAAAATTGACATCAGCCGCTTCAAGGGCCTGGGCGAGATGAACCCCCACGAGCTGTGGGAGACCACCATGGACCCGGAAAAGCGCACCCTGCGCCGCATCACCCTGGACGACGCCGTGGCCGCCGACGCCACGTTTACGGTGCTGATGGGCGAAAAGGTGGAGCCCCGGAAGGAGTTCATTGAGAAAAACGCCAAATACGCGGTGAATCTGGACTATTGATTCAAAAAATGCAGGCATTTTTGAATTTCACCATCCCCACAAGGAGAATAAAATATGAGCAAAAAACCACAGTACGACCCTGAGGAGCTGCGGTACCCGGACCAGCACATTGTGGAGCGGTCCCTGGTGCCGGAGATGGAAAAATCCTATATCGAATACGCCATGTCCGTGATCGTGGGCCGGGCCCTGCCCGACGTGCGGGACGGACTGAAGCCCGTGCACCGGCGCATTCTCTACGCCATGTACGAGGACAATCTGACCTCGGACCGCCCCTTCAAGAAGTCCGCCACCTGCGTGGGCGACGTGCTGGGCCGGTATCACCCCCACGGCGACGCGTCCGTGTACGACGCCCTGGTGCGCCTGGCCCAGGATTTCTCCATGCGCTATATGCTGGTGGACGGCCACGGCAACTTCGGCTCCGTGGATGGCGATCCCCCGGCGGCCTACCGATACACTGAGGCCAGGCTGGCCAAAATCGCAGGCGAAATGCTGCGGGACATCGAAAAGGACACCGTGGACTGGGACCCCAACTTCGACGAGAGCCGCAAGGAGCCCCGGGTGCTGCCCTGCCGGTTCCCCAATCTGCTGGTCAACGGTTCCTCCGGCATTGCCGTAGGTATGGCCACCAATATCCCGCCCCATAACCTGCGGGAGGTCATCGGTGCGTGCATCTGTGTGCTGGATAATCCGGACGCCACCCTGGGCGATCTGATGGAGCATGTTCAGGGTCCCGACTTCCCCACCAAGGGCATCATCATGGGCCGGGCCGGGATCCGGGCCGCCTATGCCACCGGCCGGGGCCGGGTGGTGGTCCGGGCCCGTCATGAATTCGAGGAATTCGGCAATAACCGCACCCGCATCATCATCACGGAGCTGCCGTATCAGGTGAACAAGCGGATGCTTATCAAGAACATGGCCGACCAGGTGGAGGATAAGCGTCTGGAGGGCATCAGCAACATTCAGGATGAGACGGACCGCAACGGTATGCGCATCGTCATCGAGCTGAAGCGGGACGCCAACCCCCAGGTGGTGCTCAACCGCCTGTTTGCCCAGACGCAGCTGCAAAGCTCCTTTGCCATCAATATGCTGGCCCTGGTCCAGAATCAGTCCCAGCCGAAGATCCTGTCCCTGCGGCACATCATCGACGAGTATCTGGCCTTCCAGGAGGAGATCATCGTCCGGCGCACCAGATACGACTTGAAGAAGGCTCAGGAGCGGGCCCATCTGCTGGAGGGTCTGCTGATCGCCCAGGACAACATTGACGAGGTCATCCATATCATCCGCACCAGCTATGACAATGCCAAGGAAAACCTGATGCAGCGCTTTGGCCTGGACGACGTCCAGGCCCAGGCCATTCTGGATATGCGCCTGAAGGCTTTGCAGGGGCTGGACCGGGAAAAGCTCCAGAACGAGTATCAGGAGCTGGAGGAGAAAATCGCCTATTATCTGCGGGTGCTGGGGGATGAGAATCTGGTAAAGTCCATTCTGAAGGAGGAGCTGCAGGCCATCTCCGACAAGTATGGCGACGACCGCAAGACGGAGATCCAGGATGTGGAGGATGAGATCGACATCGAGGACCTGATCGAGGAGGAGGAATGCGTCTTTACCCTCACCGCCAACGGGTACATCAAGCGCACCCCCGTCAGCGAATATACCGCCCAGAGCAAGGGCGGCATGGGCAAGAAGGGCATCACCACCCGGGAGGAGGATACAGTGGTGGATGTGTTCACCGCCTCCACCCACGACTATATTCTGTTCTTTACCGACACCGGCAAGGTGTATAAGAAGAAGGGCTATCTCATCCCCGAAAGCGGCAAGGCCGCCAAGGGCACCAACATCGTGAACATTCTTCAGGTGGAGACCGGCGAGCGGGTCCAGGCCATGCTGCACTTCCGGGAGACCGGCGACGACCAGCTGTATTTGTTCATGACCACCCGCAACGGCACCGTGAAGCGGCTGGAGGTATCGGCTCTGAAGAATCTGCGCAACAACGGCATCCGGGCCCTGACCCTGGACGAGGGGGATGAGCTCATCAACGTGCAGGAGACCCACGGCAGCGACCGTATCCTGATTGCCACCCACGACGGACAGGCTGTCTGCTTTGACGAGACGGATGTGCGGGCTATGGGCCGCACGGCGGTAGGCGTCCGGGGCATCCGCCTGCGGGAGGGCGACTATGTGGTGGGCGCCGCCAAGGCGGTGCCCGGCAAGACGGTGCTGTCTATCACCGAGCGGGGCTACGGCAAGCGCACAGCGGTGGAGGAATACCGCATTACCGCCCGGGGCGGCCTGGGCATCCGCAACTATATGGTCACGGAAAAAACCGGGCCCATCGTGGGCATCAAGGTGGTGGACGGAACCGAGGACCTGCTGCTGGTGACGGAGGCAGGCATTCTCATCCGCACGGCAGTGGAGAATATCCGCATTGCCGGCCGCGCCACCCAGGGCGTCATCGTCATGCGCTTTAAGGAGGAGGGCGACCGCGTCATTTCCATGGCTCTGACGGACCGGGAGCAGGAGACCGAAAAGGAGTGATCTGATGGGGAAGAAGAAGGAAATGTACGCCCCGCTGACCCGGTGGCAGTATTTTACCAAGACCCTGTATCATGACCCCAGCCGCACCAATGAGTTTGAATACGACGGCGTGATCTATCTGAAAAGCGAAGAACTGCGGGACATTGAGTATGCCAACGCACGGGTGAACTGGGTGCTTCTGCTGGTGCTGTGCGCCATGTTCCTGACGGCCATCAAGTGGCAGAACATCGTGGTCATCGCCGTGGGCATGGTGGTGATCGTGGCGGGAGAGCTGTATCGCATGAGCCGCCTGCCCAAGGATATCAAGGCCCACCTGACGGATTCCGGACGGAGGAAGCGGTGACGGAGATGAAGATCATCGCCCGCATTCGCACGGAGCTGCCGGAGAAGTTCGGCGTGCCCCGGCAAAGCGGGCTGGTGCCCCAGCTGAGGGGCCGTGTGGTGTTTGAGCCGGGGTACCGGAACCCGGACGCTGTTCGGGGGCTGGAGGACTTCTCCCACATCTGGCTGATCTGGCAGTTTTCCCAGGCGGTCCGGGAGGACTGGTCCCCTACGGTGCGGCCGCCCCGGCTGGGGGGAAACCGGCGTATGGGGGTGTTTGCCACCCGGTCGCCCTTCCGGCCCAATGCCATAGGGCTGTCCTCTGTGCAGCTGGACCGGGTGGAGCTGGACCCGCAGCTGGGCCCGGTGCTCCATGTGCGGGGGGCGGACCTGATGGACGGGACGCCGATTTTCGACATCAAGCCCTATCTGGCCTATACCGACAGCCATCCCCAGGCCACCGGAGGATTCACCGATGGCCTGGCCCATGCGCCGCTGACGGTGGACTGCGCCCGGTCGCTGCTGGAGCGTATCCCGGCGGACAGCCGGGAGGGGCTTCTGGGCGTGCTGGCCGGAGATCCCAGGCCCCGCTATCAGGAGGACCCCCGGCGGGTGTACGGCCTGGCCTTTGCCGGGTACAACATCCGGCTCACCGTGGACGGGGACCGGCTGACGGTGGTGGACGTGGAGGAAGCATGAGAAGCAGGAAAAAGAAATGAAAACTGTAACCATATATACCGACGGCGCCTGCTCCGGCAATCCCGGACCCGGGGGGTGGGGGGCGATTCTGGAGTGGAACGGCGTGGAAAAGGAGTTGTCCGGCGGCGCGGCGGATACCACCAACAACCGCATGGAGCTTACCGGTGTCATCCGGGCCCTGTCGTGCCTGAAGGAGTCCTGCGTGGTGGAGCTGTATTCCGACTCCAAATACGTCATCGATGCCCTGTCCAAGGGATGGGTATACGGCTGGCAGAAGCGGGGCTGGGTGAAAAGTGATAAAAAGCCCGCCCTGAACGCGGACCTGTGGCAGGAGCTGCTGCCCCTGATCGCACGGCACGATGTGCGCTACCACTGGGTCAAGGGCCACGCCGCCAACGAGAAAAACAACCGCTGCGACCAGTTGGCGGTGGCGGAGAGTAAAAAATTCTGAAAATCTGCGATGTTCACAAAAAGTTCACGCGGATTTCATGATTTCGCCATGTTTACAAGGTATTCTTTTACCTGTACAAAGGAACCATTCCTTATGTGATTTTCTCTCTCTCCTAACAAACACACAGAAAACTCCCTTCGCCAACGGCGGAGGGAGTTTTCTGTGCTTGTCAGAAAGAACATTGCCCTTTTTGATTTTTATGGAGTGCATTCAATGCCAACTCCCCCGCCAATTTGAAAAGAGCATCCGACATGACCTTTTCCGGTGAAAGTCCACCTGCTCTAAAATAGGACCCGTTTCGGTCCCATTCTATCATACCTTTCCCATACAATCAAGAAAAAGAACCAATATTGGTCCTATGGGAGGGGCGTATGGAGCAAAAAATCAAACAGGATTCCATTCACATCGGTGAGAATATTCGCCGAGAGAGGCTTCGAAAGGGAATTGGACAGACGGAGCTGGTCCGCCAACTTCAGCTGGCGGGAGTGGAGATGACCCGCGAGACTCTGGTGAAGATCGAGCGGGGCACCCAGCACATTCAGGCCACGCAGCTTCGGGGCATTCGGGATGCCCTGGGCGTCACATACGATGAATTACTGCAATAAGAGGAGCGGACAGCGTCCGCTCCTCTTGAGCTTGTCAAAAAAGGGCGCCGCCCTTTTTTGACAAAAGGGATTTCGCTCCGACCCGCGCGTCCGTGTGCGCAAGCGC
>ERZ773221.1899-NODE-1899-length-17916-cov-32.024803_pt1 | contig 17916 bp, 19 predicted proteins | sample MGYA00580994_ERZ773221 | MGnify/ENA primary metagenome ERZ773221 (study PRJEB29015, sample SAMEA2737758) | human gut metagenome | biome: human gut; feature: human-associated habitat; material: faeces | place: China | collected 2012 ... | reverse complement strand
TTCCCACAGTTTAAAATGTTCGTTGATCTTCATTTGTCTAATCATTACGGCGCGCCAATGTACCCAGTTGAAAACGGGTTTTATCATATTACAAACAGCAGCAAAGAAACTGCAATTAACTATTTGCGTATTACAGAAACGGAGTATAATTTACTTTATCAGGCAGAAGATAAACAATACTTTAAATACCTTCTTTATACGCTTGGTATCGTTGAACGCTGGAAAAGAGAATCTAACGAGGCTATAAAAAAGCTGGAAGAGTTAACCGGGCAAATATGGGAAAACCCATATAAGCCGGAAAATGAACGTTTTACTTTGAAATTAACGGATGAAGAACGTACAACTATAACTAACAGAATAAACGAGGGTTATTATCGTCCTGAAGCTGTACAAGCGCGAAAAGACGAAGAAAAGCGCAAAGCATACGAGAAAAAACGCGCTGAAATAATTAACGATTGCAAAAAGAAACAACAAAAGGCCGAAAATGAAAAGCGAGTTATGCTGGCCGTTCTTGATGCCGGGTTATCAGTTTGTAATGTGATATATTACGATCATAGTAACGAGCTTGTTTTTAATTGGAAAGACTACGAAACAAAAGTAACGGAGAACGATTTTAATAAATTCGTTTCCAGTGTTAACCGTTCTTTGTTGCCTGCTGGCATAACTTTTAAAATGAAATAGCCATGGCAAAATATACGATAACCAATCAAAAAGAGTTACGCCGATCTTTTTGGGTGTTCTGCAAAGAGTTCGGAGGCGAATTTGAAAGAGAAGCCAACAAAAAGAAACATTCTTTTAAACTGGATTTTAATATAGCTTTCGGAGAATATAAAGACGGACTTTGTAAAGATGGCATTATATCGCAAAGTTTATACGAACGTGCAACACTTTATTAATAATAAGCTATGTTTTGTTTAATGCTGCTTTTATTCGGTGCCGTGGTGTTTATCTCTGGCACCGATCCCAAAAAATTAAAAGACTTCATAAATAAAAACGATCAATCAGACAAATTTTAAATTTATGGAGAAAAAGATATTATATCATATTGGGTTATATGGATTTAGAAAACTTATAGTTTATGTAATAAAGGATAACGGGATAATATATCTATTGTTAGCCTTAACAAAGACGGTTCATTCCCTAACACGTTTGGAACTGTAATTTGCATAACATAAACGAATAATACAAACATTCCACCGCGCCGGGCGGTTTCCCGGCATTCCTTTAAACTTTGATATTATGACTGCTTATATAATAGAATCCCCAAACGGAGAAACGCACAAATTAGAAGTATTCCGCACCGCAACCGGATTTAGTGTTTATGTTGATGGCTCAAATATATGTGAGAGTATAACGGAGGACGATTTTTTGCAAGAGCTTGAAAACCCTACTTTCTAACATGGTGGGCGTAATTATTTGGCTAATAGTAGTTTTGTTAATCTGCTTTAGCGCGTTTGGCGGTCTTTGGCTGCTTCCTATTTACTTGCTTTTTTGCCTTGCTTTAGGCTTTTACTTTGGTGTAAAATATCTAACTATTTAATGTTATGAATGAAAAAGAATTTAATGGCCTCATTTTGGCCGAATTGGTTAAAATAGCAAACGACGTTTTTACAAATGAAATAGAAATAGCTCCCGGCACCTATACCGCCGCGGAGCTTGCAAAACTGAAAGATGCCAACGGTAACGAGATAAATATAAAATATCTTTGCGTTGATGCCAAACTAAATATAACGGATTTTAGGACTGTACAAATAAACAGCTTTAAATGTTCCTTTCCAGTGGATCAGGTTTTTAATCTTGTTTGGCAATTTGAAAAGCTGATAGGCACCAAACAAGCCAATAAAACAAGGTTTACCAAAATAGAAGAGCGCGAAAATATTGTTTGCTCCTTTGATATGTGGATTACAAAGGAACATCTAAATATCACTAAATTAGTAACAAAAGATCCTCTAAGACCGGTATTTAATTATATTTATCTTGATCCTTACAAATCGGCTTTAGTTGCTTCTGACGGGCGTACATTAAAAGAATACCCCGTAATTATTGAAACATCCGGGCTTTTGCCTGACGGCCTAAAATTATTTATCAATCCCAAACATTTAAAAGAAATGGTTGGCCGGTGTTCTGTTTGTGTTTGTAATCAGGAAGGCGGCAATATTACAGAAATAACCAACGATAAGAAACAAACCTTTGTTTGTGATTTTGCCGGATATTTCCCTAATTACCGGCTTGTGTACCCCAATCTTTCAAAAGACGGATTTATAAAGATTCAGAAAAGCGAATTAAAAGCGGTCGCCGGTTTTGTAAAAGAAATAGCCAAACGAAACAAAAAAAGCGGTTTTTCACTTCGTACTATTGCCGGAGATAATAAAGTTTATTTATCTTATAATGATGCAGACAGTAACGGACACAAAGAACTTTGTGCAACATTGGAAAAAGCCGCTTTAATTGATATAAAGCTAGGTTTCTTTGCATCAAACGTTATCCCCTTGCTTTCCGGCTGGACTGGTGGCGTGTGGCTGGTTGCACCTGATCGGGCGGCGGTCTTTGATGATAAGACGGCGCGTATAGGTGTGGTTATGCCTGCATTTATAAATGATTCTATTTGCCCGAACTTAAAATGTAATATAAAGGCTTTAGATCGCGCCAAAGCTCCGATCATCCCGGAAAAAGAACCGGTAAGAGAACCGGAAAAACATTTACCGGCCTTATATGTGGATGCACAAACGAAAACACCGGCGTTTGTCTTTGCTTTGGTAGCTCTGATAGATTTTATTTCCCGTTGGTTTTATCAGGATCAAATAAACAAAGCATTACAGAGGCTAACAATGTTAACCGAACTATCCGGCATTTCTTTGCCTGAACTATTAACCGAATCAGTAAGCGAAGAAACAAACGCAAATGTACCCGAACCAATAACAGAGGATGAACCAGTACGCGCATACACACCCGAACTATTGTATATTGATCGGCCTTTGGTTTTCCCGGTGCCTATCTTCATACATAAACATGAACGAACTATCAGCCGAATCGTTGTGCCCAAACTATTGAATCACCAATGTATAGCGTTACTGTTTGTTTCCATGATGTTACCCAAACTATTACGGCGATATGTTTGGGGAACAATCCGACCAAAGGCAAATGCAGATGAACTATTTTGGGGCGATTTCAGACGTTTTCACACCAAAGGTAATCATCGAATCAGAGACGGAACAAAAGAGGCAAACAAGCCTAAATTACAGCCATTTCAAACGAATTATTACATATATCAATGAATTATTATGGAAGAGAATAAACAAGCCAAAAGAAGTTATCGCCGAAACAAACCGGTTACGAAAAGTAAGGTCTATGCTATTAGACTGGATATTGATTTGGTTGATTTTGTCAGAGAGCAACCGAACATGAGTAAATTTATTAATGAACTGATCCGAAAGGAGAAGGAAAATACCCAAAAGTATGAATCAAAAAGCAAAAGATTATATCAGACGTAACACTTTGGATTTGGAAAGTGACAACCGGATGGATTCTACCGGCTATGTGCAATATGCCATATCAGAAGCAAAAGCCTATGCAGCAATAGCGATAGCCGAAGAAGGAATGAGACAAAAAGCCATTGAAGCATTCAAATTTGCCGTTGATGGTTATTTTATAATTGGCGGTACCGATTATTCAGCCAGTAGATTAAATGAATTTATTAAAAAACTTGACTCTTAATATTTATGAGAATAATAAAATTCAGAGGCAAAAGCCTTAATACAAAGATGTGGGTATATGGTGATCTGAACCATAGAGGTAAAAGAACATTCATAGAGTATGAGGTTGATTGCAAAACAATCGGCCAATTTATAGGCAAAACAGATAAAGAAGGTACAGAAATTTACGAACATGACATTATTAGTGTTAATGGTAAATATCCCAAATTGGTTAAATACATAGATGAATATGCCTGCTTTTGCCTTGCCAATATCAGCGACTTAAATAAAGAATGGATGAACCCATGGCAACAAATTTCACCTGATTGGTGGAATGATTTCAAACGGGAAATTCGAGTCATAGGAAATGCTTTTGATAATCCTGAATTGATGAAAGAAGGGGTCAACCATGAATATGCCATATAGAACCAGTCGTGACTATCAGCTTCTTAAAAAGCTACTGGATGAAGGAAAAGAGATCGTATGTTTTACAGACTTTCCGATAGATAACCGGATTTTCCGCGATGTTTGTAAAGCAAGAAAAATAGGAGAAGGCCGATACTCCGTTACTTGCCGTGGTTGTGAATATGCTTCATTTTGGGAAAATCACAATTACAAATGGGCGTTTGAAGATGAAATGCGGATGGCTAATATAGAATTTATTGAACCAAATATTTAATTGATATGAAAGCTATTATAATATATTCAGGCAAAGGCGGCGTAGGCAAAACCACAACAACCGCAAATATAGCAAGATTACTTGCAAAACAAGGGAATAAGGTGTTTATCATTGATGCAGATATAAATACCCCGTCAATGAACACCGAATTTGAAGGCGATCATCCGCATGAAATGATTTGGGTACACTCTTCTGGAAATATGTTTTCCAAGTTTATTTACTTGGAAAAATCAATGGTAAGGCAATATCTTGAACTGGCTAAAAAGAAAATACACTCTATCAACCCGGATTATGTTCTTATTGACACGCCTCCAAGTGTTACAAACGTGCATATAGAACTTCTTAGTAGGGTAAAAGTAAGTTATGTGCTGTTTGTCACCCAACCCACGAAATTAAGCAACCAAGATGTATTGCGTACAATGGACTTCTTTCATGAAAGATGTGGGAAGGTTAATTGTGGTATTGTGGAGAATATGTGCTATGGTACAGAACATAATGAATACCCGATAAGACTTGTTGCACAAATACCCATGCAGGACAACATGAATACCGAAAACCTGCTAACCAACGCCTATAATGAGTTTCAAAAGATAGTTGATGAAATCGTACAGAGTGATATTGTTGTTCTTGAAGAATATTCCACCGAAAACGGATATGATGAAAACTTTGATGTTACGGATATACACATTACCGGCTCACGAAAACATTACTTTACCCATGAACTTAAATATGATAATGGTGTAGAAAAAACTCTTACTCTACCTGCTATGAAATTTCTGTCTGTAAGAACATGGGATAAGGTAAGAGATTATATCCGGTTCCATGATGATTTGGGACATCTTTGGGACGAGAGAATGAGAAGATGTGATACAGAAAGGGTGGGCAGAGTAGTAAATCATTTCCAAAATGACGATAACGCCTATTTTATGGTTATAAATGCGCCAAACACGGAAGTTCATCTCATTACCGGAGAAATCGGAATCTGTTCTTTATTGACTGGGCAGAGAGGGCATTTTGAACTACCAAGAGTCAGTTATCAAACGAGTAAAGGAAACGTGGTGCTGTTCCCTGATGAAATTATGCCAGTAGATATAAACTTGCTACAACAAGAAATAAACGAAGGCTATATAATGTTAAGTGACGGGAGATATTTACCACCGAAAGAAACGGTACAACAATGTTACAACGCTTTCGGTATAAGGGTTGGCTTAGGTGATAATTGGGAAGATATTTATGATAGTTGGAATAAAGAAATGAAATAAAAATGAAAGATTTACGTACAGCATTTTTGGTAAAATACCCCAAATATGAAATTATACTCAACATGTATAGTAAGGCGAACGATTGCCCGGCAACATGGGAGAATCTTTCAAAAGTCCGATTGCAGGCTTTTGTTGATTATATGGAAGAACGGCTGGCACCAAACTCTGTTCGCCAATATGCCGCCAAATTAAAAGCTGTATTGAACTTGTATAATGAAGAGGTTGAGCTACCTAAAGACTATAATAAAATCCTTTCAGTAAAAAATGTGAGAAGCACTAATGTTTGGCTTACTGATGAAGAACTTGAACGAATTATCACCTATGTTCCCAAGAATGCCAACGAACAATTGGTACGCACACAATTTTTAATAGGAGCCTTTACTGGTTGCCGTCATAGTGACTATACACGGTTGAACAACCGTAATATAGTGGGTGGAATGATCTCTTATGTCAGCTTAAAGACTAAGACTCATGCCACAGTGCCATTGAAGCCAATTGTGAAAGAGCTACTAACAAACTTGCCTAAAGAAGAAGTTAGCGATCCGACATTCAACAATAATATCCGTAATATTTGCCGGAAAACCGGAATCACAGAAGCGGTTAAAATATTCAAGGCCGGAAAGGAAGTGGAAGGTGAAAAATGGGAATTTGTTTCAAGCCATACGGCACGCCGGAGTTTTGCAACCAATTTGTATTTACGGGGTGCCGATTTATACTCTATAAGCCAAATGATGGGACATGCAAGTGTGGAAATGACTCAAAATTATCTTTGCTGTGGTCTCCGTGAACAATCGGCACAAGTTATGGAGTATTTCAAATGAAACAAGCCACGCTAAATATCAGTAGAACTATTTTAGCGTGGCTCTCTTATGCTATGACAAAATCCGTTCCAGCATCTCAAAGTCTTTTTCCACTTCGGCATTCAGAACTTTAGCATATTGTTGTGTGGTGCGTACATTTGTATGACCGAGCATTTTACTCACATTTTCCATTTTAACCCCATTGTTCAGGCACATTGTCGCAAATGTGTGCCTGCTCATGTGAACGGTCAAATTTCTATCAAGCCCTGCATAATCAGCAACTATTTTAAGCCGCAAATTGTATTGTTGATTACTGATAATCGGAAGCACATAATCATATTTTTTCAATATTTCCATTGCAGGAGACAGTAATACGATAAAATAGTTTTCTTCTGTCTTTAAACGAATATCCAATATAACATACTTATTGCCGCGTTTTTGTACGTCACGTTTGAAATTGAATTTAGCAAGATCAGCATAGGATATTCCAGTATATGCCTGAAAAATAAAAAGGTCACGGACTCTACAGATCGTTTCCGAGTCTATTTGAGCATCTTTCACTTTCTTCAATTCTTCGGCAGTCAAATATTTCCTGATGGCATGTTTGCCACGGGAAAAACGCTCACCCTTATACGGATCATTTTTTAGCAAATCAAACTTTATGGCCTCGTGAATATAACGTTTGTTACGTTTATGATAGTTATATATTGTCGGCTGTGAATAGCCCTTAGCATGTAACCAATCATCATACAATGTGATATTGGCTTTTGTCAGATCAGAAAAATATATTATTCTGTCAAATTCACGTAATGAGGCCGCAAATGTCCGATGGGAAGCTTTGGTACTTTCCGTTATATCTCCACGCTCTTCAATTCTTCTTTCTACAAAGTCAACAAAACTTTCTGATTTATTGGTATATCTCAAAAATCTATCCAGCTTATCAAAATCAAAAACTTCCTTTTTGCTGATAAGCTCATTAATCCAATTTTGGATAATCCGGAGTTGTTCATCAAGACACTGGTTCAATTGAATCATTTCAACTGAATTGATTATCTTCTTTCGATCATTCCATTGGTCGGAATAGACTTTAACGCCGGTTCCGATCCATTTTCTCTTACCTTCGCTCAAAACTTCAATTTGAACGAGTCCCTTGTGTGTCTTTGTCGCAACCTTTTTACGATCAAAGACGAATCTCATTGTCGGATATTTCATATTCTTTTGAGTTTTGGTATCTACTGATTATCGCTACAATAAAAAAATGGTATCAAAGGCGGTATCATTATAGGTGAAAATATCGGTAAAAATCGGGAAATACTGGTAAGTTTCCGGTAAATATACACCCAATTTTTACATGTTCTCCATCTACTTCCAATGCCTTAATTGTTTGATACACAACAAAAAAGGGAGTAACTAATGTTACTCCCTTTCGCGGTGCGTACGGGACTCGAACCCGTGACCCCATGCGTGACAGGCATGTATTCTAACCAACTGAACTAACGCACCATTATTTCATTCTTTCGTTGCTATCTCTCTCGATTGCGGTTGCAAAGGTAGACAAAATTCTTATATCTGCAATAGCTTGAAAGAAAAAAAATCATCTTTTTTTTAACATAGCTTGATTATAAGAGATTTATGTTACCTTTGCAAAACTAAATTAATATTGAAATCATGAGAAATACTCCTATTGAACGTAAGTTGATAGATGAAACTATCGCAGATTTTCATATCACAGACTTTGCCAAAGCAACCATCCGTGAAGTAAAAGCCATTGCAGCCAATGCCGAAGCGGCATCGGGTGTGGAATTCATAAAAATGGAAATGGGTGTACCCGGACTCCCCCCCTCAGCCGTCGGCGTAAAGGCCGAGGTGGAGGCATTGCAGAATGGTATTGCCAGCCTCTACCCGGACATTAACGGACTTCCCGCCTTGAAAGAGGAAGCATCACGTTTTATCAAAGCCTTTATCAATGTAGATGTAGCCCCCGAAGGTTGTGTACCAGTTACCGGCTCCATGCAAGGAACTTTCGCTTCATTCCTCACATGTAGCCAGTGCGATGAGAAAAAGGATACCATTCTCTTCATCGATCCCGGTTTCCCGGTACAGAAGCAGCAGCTGGTCGTGATGGGACAGAAATATGAAACCTTTGACGTATATGACTACCGTGGCGACAAGTTGAAAGCGAAGCTGGAAAGTTACCTCAGCAAAGGCAATATCTCTGCCATCGTCTATTCCAATCCCAACAACCCCAGCTGGATTTGCCTGAAAGAAGAAGAGTTGCGCATCATCGGCGAACTGGCAACCCAATATGACGTCATTGTGTTGGAAGACCTCGCCTACTTTGCCATGGACTTCCGCCAAGACTTGAGCAAACCGTTCCAAGCGCCTTACCAACCTTCTGTGGCACACTATACGGACTATTACGTGCTGCTCATTTCCGGTTCCAAAGCTTTCAGCTATGCCGGTCAACGTATCGGTGTCAGCTGCATTTCGGACAAACTGTATCACCGGGCCTATCCCGGGCTGACACAACGCTACGGCGGCGGCACCTTCGGCACAGTATTCATCCACCGCGTACTCTATGCACTCTCCTCCGGCACCAGCCACTCTGCTCAGTATGCTCTTGCCGCCATGCTTAAAGCAGCTAATGAAGATCAATACAACTTTCTTGATGAAGTGAAAGTATACGGTGAACGTGCCCGCCGCCTGAAAGAAATCTTCTTGCGCCACGGTTTCCACTTGGTATACGACAATGATTTGGGTGATCCCGTTGCCGACGGTTTCTATTTCACCATCGGTTACCCGGGCATGAGTAGCGGAGAACTTGCGCGGGAACTAATGTACTACGGTGTAAGCGCCATTTCACTGGTGACCACCGGAAGCCATCAGGAAGGATTACGTGCCTGCACTTCCTTTATCCAAGACCATCAGTACGACCAGTTGGACGAACGTATGGCAATTTTTGCCGAGAATCACCCCATCCAATAAAAAATATCCCTATATAATAAGGTATCTCTACCAGTTGATGCCGGTATCCCACCACAATCGGGTACCGGCATTGTCATCTCCACCCAGTGCCTCTACCAAAGCGGCATACTGCTCGGCATTCTCCGTCTTCAGTCCGCCGGGAAAGTTCAGACGGCGAATCATTGTCTCAGTATCTATACACCCGTCTTTACTGTGATTAAAGCGCACGGGGAATAGCCGGGGATACCCCGTCCGGCGCTGTTCCGCCCAAGCTTCACACCCTTCGGGAAACATGGCAATCCATTTTTGGGTAATAATCTTCTCCAGTTTCGTATCCCTATCCGCTGACTCCAGCCAGCGTGGCGAAACCTGACAACGGGCGGTAATATCATTCTCCATATCGTAGGTATCCACAAAATCGGCAGGCAACAAGTCGCTCTCCAGATAAGCATCGGACTGCAAGATGCCATACTGACGGAAAGAAGCCATTACCCCTTCTTCATAGCAGGTTTTCACCGACTCATCGGTCCATCCCCGTAGGGCAGCCTCGGCACGCAGGAACCAGACTTCTGCTGCCGGCATCAACACTGCATCAGTCTGCTGGGTAACTTTCAATTTTGAGAGTGTATTATAATAGTTATGTGCAAAGCATGTACCCTGACGAATGCCGCGATACTCGCCTGCAAACTGTTCATCCTGGCAAGTGGCAAAATAGATTTCACGACGGGGATCTTCATATCCGTTCAGTATGGACTCCATCGGCGCTCCCATATAAGCTTCATTCCAAACAAGGTTTATCTCGCCCAACGGATTGGTATATCCACTCGCCGTGGAAACCGCCACCGACTCGTCCGCCTCCCGAATGACTCCGTATTCATTATCCATCGCTTTACGGAATTCCGTTTTTGCCTTCTCCGGACTGGCTACCGCAATGCGCATGGCAAGCCGCATCCTCAACGAGTTGGCAAACTTTATCCAAGAGTCATAATCACCGTCCAACAACATATCGAAACGCGCAAACTCCGAAGCTCCCGGATGCTCGACAATATAATCGGAAAGTACAGCTACAGCCGTATCGAGTTCACAGAAAAATGCATTATAGACCTCTTTCTGCGTGTCGGGCATATAACGGGCTTCGAGATCGGCAAAATGACTATACACAATAGGGCCGTAATAGTCCGTGACACGGTGCATCACTTCCACCTTCAGTATCTTGGTAATGCCGAAAAAGGCAGGCATGCGATCACGTGTGGCATTCTCCGACTGATATATCTGCGGGAAAACATACTCATAGGTATGTCCCCACATGGCGCTGTTCCATCCATCCTGCAAGTTGTAGTCCGAATTGTGCGAACCTCCATTCAGAGGCTTGGCATCGTGCATGTAACCGCTGAACATATCGGCATTCAAATTCTGGGTCAACTGAAAAGGCCAGTTCTTCCCCTTTCCGTAGTCGTAATTGAAATAGATGCCTTGCTGGATGATTCCAAGACGGATGCCATGTTCGTTATAGTCGGCCTGCAAGTTCTCGTCCGTCACACCGGACTTGTCCGTATTGATTTCCTTAAAGTCTCCCGTACAAGCCAGAAACACGAAAACCATGCCAATCAGTACTATAATCCTCTTCATATCAAGTCTCCCCCCCCTCTTAAAATTCACACTTCAAAGAAAATCCCCAACTACGCGTGGTAGGCATACCGTAGACTTCAATTCCCTGGTTATCATTGCCCGTAGAGAGTACCAGGTCAGGGTCGAAAGGCGCCTTTTTGTAGAAGAAGAACAAGTTGCGTCCCGAAAAGGACAGTTGTGCCCGCTTGAGGACTTTGGTCTTTTCCATCCAGGCTGCAGGCAGTTGGTAGCCCACGGACAGCTCACGCAGCCTGATGTTCGTGGCATCATACATATAATATTCCGTCACCCCGGCCCGTCCGCCTACAACATTCTTATAAAATCCTTTCACATTATCTATCCGGTTACCTTCAAGCATTACATAACCTTTGTCTCTGGCCCGGGCCGTGACTTCAGAAACGCCATACATATCCATATCCGCCTGCGTCTGGGACAAAATATCGCCTCCAAAGCGACAATCCACCAGAAAATAGAAAGAAAAATTCTTGTAAGACAGCATATGATTCCAGCCCAGCATCAGTTTTGGATTGGCATTGCCCACTTTCACCGTATTGCCATCACCTTCCACCAAAGGCATGCCGGTATTGTCTCCTTCCGTGCCGTAAACGATATTGCCCGCATCGTCACGTACAAAAGCTTTTCCGTAGATGTCACCGATAGAGCCCCCTTTCACCAATTTCATGGCATAACTGGACGAGAAGCTGGTAGGACCGTAAAGAAACTCCTTCAGCGCTTCGTGCAGTGAAATTATCTTGTTGCGGTTGGTGGAGAAGTTTACCTCTGTTTTCCACTTGAAATGGTTTGTCAGCAAAGGAACGGCATCCAATGAAACCTCCCACCCCACATTCTGTATATTACCCGCATTGACATAACGGTAGGCATATTTATCGCCCGACAGAGTGGGAAGCTTGAAGAACTGGTTCCGGGTATTCGTCTTATAGAAAGTGGCATTCAAACCAATGCGGTTCTTTAAAAAACGCGCTTCTATACCCGCCTCAAAGGAATGCGTCATCTCCGGTTCCATATCCTTGAACGGCGCGGCATCACTTGCCAGGAACTCTCCACCCGCCGTGATATGCGAGGAAGGATTTGTGATGAACATGGGAATATCATTGCCCACCATGCTGTATGCCCCCCTTATCTTTGCCAGTGACACCCATCGGGGTAAAGTCATCAGCTTATTGAATATCAGCGAAAATCCCACGGAGGGATAGAAGAACCCGCTTTTCTCATGAGATGTATAAGCCAGCGTGGAGGACCAGTCATTACGGGCCGACAAATCAAGATAGACAAACTCGTTGTAGCCCAGTTGTGCCGTCGCAAACAAGGACTGCAATTGGCGCCGCGCATCAATCTTCTGGTCCAGCCCAGCGGAACCATTCATGATGATATTGGCCAGATTGAACACATTGGCATATTTCAGCGAAGCTGTTTTAGAGTCATAGCGGGTGGAGTTCACTGTCTTGTCATTGATACTGGCACCGAGCGCCGCGTTGAGAGAGAATGCATCCCACTGCTTTTTCATCATCAGTATGGCGTCTCCGTAATATTGGGTTTCCTGATAGTTCATCTCGATATAACGCCCATTGGCTCCCGCTAACGCCGGAGCGGTAGAGGCATAGAACTGCTGGCGCACCTTGTCGTTAATATAGTCTACATTGCCACGGGTCTGCAGGCTTAACCAATCGTTTATCTTCAGATTGGCAGATAAGGAGACTATGACATGCATACGGTTCTCCTTGCTCAATATGCGATTGGTAATCCAGTAGGGATTCTGCTCAAAATCCTCGTAGGAGGTATGCCAATTCTGTATGTTCAGGTTTCTACCCTCATCATAAACCTCGAAGTTCTCCTTATAATAAGAAATATCCTCACCCCGTGGAAAACGGTAGAGCCCCACCAAAGGATTCATGTAGAAACCACCCACGGTAGGCTTGTTCTTCACCACCTGGCGCATCAGGTTCATACTGCCATCTAACTTCAGACGGGAATTCAACAGAACGGAAGTCTCTCTGAAAGTGAGGTTGTGCTTCGAAAGGTTATGTTTCCCAATGATGCCATGCCCCGTAGTATTGGCATAGGAGAAATAGTTCTGCAACTTCTCATTGCCGTGACTCAAGGAGATGGAAGTTATGGAGGTGACACCAGTAGAGAAGAAGTCTCTCAGATTATCATATTCGGGAAGGTTTGCCCGTTCTCCCCAACTGTCCACACCGTCACTTACTCCATAGCGGTTCTGCATCTTGGGTAGTGCAAAAGCATTGTCGAACATCAGGCTCGTCGAGAAAGAAACACTGCGCTGCCCGTGCGACTGCCCCTTCTTTGTAGTAATCAGTATCACCCCATTGGCGGCCTGACTACCATACAAAGCTGCCGCTGGAGCTCCTTTCAGGATACTGATACTCTCTATATCCTCAGGATTCAGATTGGAAATGCCATCTCCTCCGTCACGGTTGCCGGCATTGGCCGTTCCGCCTATGGCAGAGTATGCTTGCTCGGAAGTGGAGTTCAGAATGGGAACACCGTCTATCACATACAGCGGTTGGTTGTCACTCGCCACCGAGCGGATTCCACGGATACTGACTTTGGCTGAGGCTACCAGACCGGAAGAAACCTGATTGACACGCACACCTGCCGACTTGCCGGTCAACGAAGTAATTAAGTTGGGCATTTTTACTCGCGTCAACTCCTCGTTTTTTATTAAATCTGTGGTGTAAGAAAGAGAATTTTCTTTCTTTTCGATACCCAAAGCGGTAACAATAACGTTATCCAGCTCTATCATATCTTCTCTTAGCGTGATATGAAAGGTCGAACGTCCTTCCACCTCAATATCCTGGGAAATGTAGCCGATAAACGAAACACGAAGCACTGCATTATCGGCAACCACCAGAGTGAATTTTCCTTCCGAATCCGCTATCGCACCATTGGCAGTTTCTTTCTCTTGAATAGTGGCACCGGCCAGCGGAAACCCGCTTTCATCCAGCACACGGCCACTTATCGTCACTTTAGAAAGCTGTATTTCAGAATGTCCCGGACGCTGCATACGCTCCATAAAATCCTCCGGGCAATCCGTCCATCCTATAGAAAACAGCCCTAAAATTAACGTATATAATGTAGTATATTTCATTGCATTAAATTGCCAATTACTTGCAAACTTAAGTATTTTCTCCGAATAAAAAAAGCCATAAAATCTGAGAAAAGAAACTTTTAAAATGAAAAACAGCGAAGAACTTTTGTTTATTGTGGAATATTATGTATATTAGGGGCATGTATAGCAATATAAATCTATTCAAGATAGAAACAAACCATGTGGTTCCTGCCCAGGGAAAGGTCTTGATTTCCGAACCCTTTTTGTGTGACCATATGTTTGGGCGATCCGTCATTCTACTGGTGGACCATACACATGACGGCACAATGGGACTGGTTCTGAACAAACCGCTCCCCCTATTCTTGAATGATGTGCTGAAAGACTTCGACTGCCCGGAAAACATACCTATCTATAAAGGAGGACCGCTCAGCACAGATACGTTGTTCTATCTACACACGCTCGAGGGCATTACCGGAGCATTGTCCATCGGCAAAGGCTTCTACCTGAACGGTGATTTTGAAGCCATTAAAGACTACATCATGCAGGGAAATCCCGTTAAAGGCAGAATCAGATTTTTTTTGGGATACTCCGGCTGGGAGTACGAACAGCTGGGCCGGGAAATTGAAGAAAACACCTGGCTGGTAGGCAAAGAAAACATCAGTTCGCTAATGGACGAGGCGGCCAGCGGCACACTCTGGAAGAAGGCATTGTGCAAGCTGGGAGCAAAATATGAAATATGGTCGCGCTTCCCCCAGATTCCAACGTTCAATTAGTGCTGCGGAGAAGTTGCAACAGTACGACATCCTTATAGCACCCTCCTACGCGCCACCACTCCCTCAAAAGCCCACAACGCACAAAACCGCAGGATTCAAAAAGGCAGATACTTGCCTCATTATCCACCGAGATATGGACTATCAACTGTTTCAGATATAGGAAACTGAAAACATAGTCGCACAGCAAACGCAGCGCTTCCTTGGCATAACCATTGCCCTGATACTCCTTCCGTATGGCAATACCCACCTCTCCCCGGGCATGCATGGGAGAAAACTCTGTAATATCGATGGTGCCTATCACCGCATCATCCTCTACACGTATAATCATCATACGCAGCTGGCGGTCGGCAAACATATCGCATTCGGAATTCTCAATATATTGTTTCAAGACAAATCTGGAATAGGGTACGGTGAAGTTCGTCACATCCCAAGTCTGGGAATCATTCTCCATAGCATACATCACTTCCAGGTCTTCCGGCTCCATAGCACGGAGACGCACCCTTTCACTGCAGAAATAGGATTTATTCATATTTTCCAGTCGGTTACATTTCTTCTTCTTTATTGATATGCAGTTCTTTACGCAGGCGTCCCTCACCCGGCAGGCAGAACAGAGAAGCCGTCAGTCCTATCAGTGCACACAGTGCACCCGTACTGCTCAACATGATATAATAGGTGAAAAAGCCTACAAGCACCGGTATGGCAAGCAATGCCAGCCGCACGCCACTCCACAGCGCATAGAGGCGGAGGGCTTCGGGAAGCGTCACTACATCTATTTTCCGGATTAATACCCATGAAAAGAGTTTCAGGGCTATGGGTACGCAAGAGGCAGCCAGCAGAATGGTTACCGTCTCAGCCATATAGGTGGCACGTACATCTCCGGCATACATACCTACCAATCCGCCTCCGGTTTCTCCAAGTAGAACGAGCAGGATGGGAAGCATCCAGAAATAGGCAAAAGTTGTTCGGACACGCGCTGCGGTCTTCTTTATTTGTTCTTCCATTTAGTAAATTGATAGTGGATAATGAATAATTGATAATGGCCCCAAACAATCAGGCAGTTCCGGAAAATGGAGTGCGGTTCACAATACTGCGTCCCAGAGTCACTTCATCCGTATACTCCAATTCGTCACCGATGGAAATGCCACGGGCTATGACGGAGAGCTTCACGCCCAGTTTTTCCAGCTTGCGGTAGATATAAAAGTTGGTGGTATCTCCCTCCATCGTCGTGCTCAGCGCAAGAATCACTTCATTGATGCCGCCGGCGGCTACCCGCCGCACAAGGCTTTCTATCTGCAAGTCTCCGGGGCCAATGCCATCCATCGGCGAGATGACGCCTCCCAGCACGTGATACAAACCACGGAACTGTTGTGTGGCTTCCACAGCCATCACATCGCGGATGTTCTCTACCACACAAACCACAGAGGCGTCCCGTTGCGGACTGGAACAGATACGGCACGTCTCCGTATCTGATATATTATGGCATACCTTGCAATATTTCACTTCATGCTTCAGCGTCACGATGGCATTGCCGAACGCTTCCACCACTGCCGTATCCTGGCGGAGCAGGTGAAGAACCAGCCTCATAGCCGTCTTGCGTCCCACTCCGGGCAACTTGGCAAACTCATTTACCGCCTTCTCCAATAATGTAGAGGGAAACTGTCCATTCATACTTAAAATTCTCCTATTGGCCACAAAGATAGTGCAAACTTATGAAATTAGTGCTACCTTTGCCACACGTAAAACCCCAAAAAGGCAACAAAATGGATATTACAAACGCTGAATTCGTCATCAGTAACACAGACGTGCGGAAATGCCCCACAGGTACATTTCCCGAATATGCTTTCATAGGACGCTCCAACGTAGGAAAATCCAGTCTCATCAATATGCTGACCGGGAGAAAAGGGCTCGCCATGACCTCTGCCACACCGGGAAAGACCATGCTCATCAACCATTTCCTCATCAACAAGAGCTGGTACATTGTAGACCTTCCGGGATACGGCTACGCCAAACGGGGACAGAAAGGGCAGGAACAAATCAAACGTATTATAGAAAGTTATATACTGCAACGCGAACAGATGACTTGTCTGTTTGTTCTTATAGATAGCCGGCTGGCTCCCCAAGCCATCGACCTCGAGTTTACGGAATGGCTGGGCGAGAACGGTGTACCCTTTGCCATCGTCTTCACAAAGGCCGACAAACTGAAAGGCGGCAGACTGAACACCCACATCAACGAATACCTGGAACAGTTGAAGGAACAATGGGAAGAGCTGCCCCCCTACTTCATCACCTCTTCTGAAAACCGCATGGGACGGAAAGAACTGCTGGACTATATCGAAAGTATCAACAAAAGCCTGAATAGCAAACAATAGAAATAAGTAAAATGAAAAGATTAGTTTTTTGGCAACTGTTTGTTGCCGCACTACTGCTGACCAGCAATAGTCATGCACAATCCATCAAGGATTTGTTCAACAAAGAAAATATAGAGAAGGCGGTAAATGCCGTGACCGGCAAGTCAACAGCGGATATGACCGGCACTTGGTCGTATACCGGCTCCGCCATTGAATTCGAATCGGACAATCTGCTGCAGAAAGCCGGCGGTGCCGTTGCCGCCACAGCCGCAGAAAAGAAACTGGACGAACAGCTTGCCAAAGTAGGCATCAAAGCCGGGCAAATGTCATTCACATTCAACGCCGACAGCACATTCAGCGCCAAAGTAGGGCAAAAGAGCATGAAGGGAAGCTACTCCTACGATGCATCCACCCAAAAGGTCAACTTGAAATTCGCCAAGCTGATAGGTATGAATGCCAAGGTCAACGCTACCTCCACAACTATGGACCTGCTGTTCGAATCGGACAAGCTACTGAAACTGATAACCTTCCTCTCCAGCAAAAGCAGCAACTCCACTCTGAAGAGTATCGGCTCGCTGGCCAACAGCTACGACGGAATGATGCTCGGATTCTCATTACAGAAACTGTGGGTCAATGTAAAAACCTGAGGGGTAAATTTATAAATTATTATCTTTGTCTCCA
>ERZ773221.1853-NODE-1853-length-18305-cov-3.216329_pt1 | contig 18305 bp, 14 predicted proteins | sample MGYA00580994_ERZ773221 | MGnify/ENA primary metagenome ERZ773221 (study PRJEB29015, sample SAMEA2737758) | human gut metagenome | biome: human gut; feature: human-associated habitat; material: faeces | place: China | collected 2012 ... | reverse complement strand
AAAACCACTTTATCGACCGACCCGAAACGTTTGTTGATCGGGGATGACGAACACGGTTGGGATGACGAAGGTGTGTTCAACTACGAAGGCGGTTGCTATGCAAAAGTAATCAATCTGGACAAAGACAGCGAACCGGATATCTACAACGCCATCAAACGTGACGCCCTGTTGGAGAACGTAACTGTAGATGCAAACGGCAAGATCGATTTCAACGACAAATCGGTAACTGAAAACACCCGTGTTTCTTATCCGATCTATCACATCAAGAATATCGTCAAACCGGTATCTAAAGGCCCGGCAGCCAAACAGGTTATCTTCTTGTCAGCCGACGCATTCGGAGTATTGCCTCCGGTATCCATCCTGAACGCAGAACAGACAAAATATTATTTCCTGTCCGGATTTACCGCAAAATTGGCAGGAACAGAGCGTGGAATTACCGAGCCGACACCGACTTTCTCTGCTTGTTTCGGAGCTGCTTTCTTATCACTGCATCCCACCAAATATGCAGAAGAGCTGGTAAAGAAAATGGAAAAATCAGGTGCTAAAGCTTATTTAGTAAACACCGGATGGAACGGTACCGGCAAACGTATTTCTATTAAAGATACCCGTGGTATCATCGATGCCATCCTGGACGGTTCTATCGATAAAGCTCCGACCAAAACGATCCCGTTCTTTGATTTCGTTGTTCCGACCGCTCTGCCGGGCGTAGATCCGAAAATCCTCGATCCCCGCGATACTTATGCTAACGCAAGCGAATGGGAAACCAAAGCAAAAGATCTTTCAGAACGGTTCATCAAAAACTTCAAGAAATTTGAGGGTAATGCTGCCGGTAAAGCTCTGGTTGCTGCAGGACCGAAACTTTAAATTACAAGACTCCCGGAAACGGGAGTTTTTTTTATAGCTTCCCAAAACCTATCAAAAAGCATGTAATTTGAAATAAAATTGCATGCTATTTTTGTGAGACATAATTCTGATCTCTGATTTGATCGATAACATCTCTGAAAATAGGAAAACAGTATTCCGGATTGTTTTGCTTCATATCTAAGAGGAAAATGTAGCTGATAAATTTACACTATCATAATTACCGGGAAACAGAAACTCACAATAATTCCCGATAATAAAAAATAATAGGGTAAAAATACATATTATCCGAATGCCTCCAGAAGACTTCAGACAACAAATACACTTTAGAAGCATTGTTCGGCTCGAACAATTCACTCCAATGTGTCCTAAAAGAAATTCTATTATGAAAAAAGAGGGTGACTTCACCCTCTTTTTCCTATTATCCCATATATCCCTTCATGATTCCCCGCTTACTGTTGCGGACAAACATGATAATTTCATCCCTTTCTCTGGAAGCAGGCATTTCAGCTTCTATTCTTTCGATAGCATCGGAGTTGTTAAGACCCGATTGATAAAGAATGCGGTAAATATCCTGGATTTCATTAATTTTCTCGTTTGAAAACTCCCGACGGCGCAAACCGATAGAATTTACTCCGACATATGAAAGCGGTAAACGGCCGGCTTTTACATAAGGAGGTACATCTTTTCCAATCAAAGAGCCTCCCTGGATCATCACATGTTTGCCGATATGCACAAACTGATGGACAGCGGTCATTCCTCCCAGAATCGCAAAATCGTCTACGACCACTTCACCCGCCAACTGACAGGCATTGGTGATGATACAATTATTACCGATCTTACAGTCATGAGCGATATGGGCATAAGCCATAATCAAACAATTATCCCCGATTTCAGTAACTCCCTTAGCAGCAGTGCCCCGATTAACAGTCACACATTCGCGGATAGTCGTATTATCTCCGATTTTTACAATGGTCTTTTCACCTCTGAATTTCAAATCCTGGGGTACAGCAGCGATCACTGCTCCCGGAAAAATTTTACAATTCTTACCGATATGGGCACCTTCCAGAATAGTTACATTCGATCCGATCCGCGTACCTTCTTCTATCACCACATTTTTATCAATCGTCACAAAGGGTTCTATCACCACATTATCAGCAACCTGAGCTTCCGGATGAACATATGCTAACGGTTGTTTCATTCGTTTATTATTTAATGAATACTATATTACCTGAATAAAAAATTTCAGCCTGCAAATATAATTATAAGTTTTTGGTTTTTGCGACCTGAGCCATAAATTCTCCTTCACAAACCAGTTTTTTTCCAACATAAGCATATCCCTTCATCTGCACGATACCTCTTTTTATAGGTGCTGTAGTGATTAATTTGAAGACCAGTGTGTCACCGGGCACTACTTTATTCCGGAATTTCACCCCGTCGATCTTCATAAAATAAGTCGAATAGTTTTCGGGATCAGGCACTCCACTCAGCACCAATATACCACCACATTGCGACATCGCTTCCACAATCAACACGCCCGGCATCACCGGCTCATCAGGAAAATGTCCGACAAAATGAGGCTCGTTCATGGTCACATTCTTGCAACCGATCACCATGTTTTCAGTTACTTTATAAATCTTATCGACCAATAAAAACGGTGGGCGGTGAGGCAGTAAAGTACGGATCTTATTGATGTCCATCAGCGGAGTGGCATCTAAATCCAGATCTATAGGATAAGCATCGTCTTTCTCTTCAGCCAGAATTTCTTTATAGATCATCTTGGCCATAGAAGTATTTGCTTTATGTCCGGGTCTCTCAGCAATCACCCGGCCTTTGATAAAACGGCCACATAAAGCCAGATCACCGATAACGTCCAATAATTTATGACGGGCAGGCTCATTATCGAAATAAAGTTCCAGATTATTGAGAACACCTTCTTTAATCTGAATATTCCCGTAACCGAACAATTTAGCCAAACGATCGATTTCGGGCTGATCCATCTTACGGTCGACGATAACGATCGCATTACTCAAATCTCCTCCTTTAATCAGATTATTGGCCAGCAACATTTCCACTTCCCGCAGAAATACAAAAGTACGGCAAGAGGCGATCTCTTTCGCAAAATCAGTAGAAGCTTCCGAATAAGAAGCGAACTGCATCGCCAGATAAGGAGAATCGTAAGCTACCATGGTATTGATAGAATACGTATCATCCGGCAATAATGTAATGCGGGTATCCGAAGCTTCGCAATAAAATTCCATTTTTTTCTTTACTGAAAAATAACGGCGTTCTGCTTGTTGCTCTTCAATCCCAACTTTTTGAATCTCTTCCACATAATAACGGGCACTCCCATCCAAAATCGGAAATTCTTCTCCCGACAGTTCGATCACACAGTTATCTATACCGCAACCGTATAAAGCAGCCATAGCATGCTCTAAAGTATATACTTTGGCTCCGTCTTTTTGCAGACAACTGGCGCGATCTACCAATTCAATATATTTCGCCAGTGCCGGAATCTCGGTTTTCTCTTCGAGATCGACTCTGACAATTTTATATCCGGTATTTTCCGCTGCCGGCTTAAAGGTAGCACATACTTCTTTACCCGTATGCAAACCTTTGCCTTTTAATGAAAATTCTCCTTTTAATGTGTTTTGTTTCACTGACATTATTGTTTTGACTTTAATGTTTGTATTTCTTTTTCCAAATCCCGGAGCTGCCCGTATAATTCAGGTAATTTTCTGAACAGCACATAACATTTCCGATATTTCGAAACATCGAAAGCAGGTGCTCCCATAAATACGGATCCTTCGGGGACATCGTTCGTAACCCCGGATTGAGCGGCAAGCATCGTCTTGTCTTCAATCCTGAGATGTCCGGCAATACCGACCTGTCCGCCGAACATACAATGCGCACCCACCTTAGTTGTTCCGGCAATGCCACACTGAGCCGCCATCACCGTATTTTCTCCCACCACCACATTGTGAGCGATCTGAACCAGATTATCCAGTTTTACGCCTTTTTTTATACGGGTAGACCCCATAGTTGCCCGGTCAATACAAGCATTGGCACCAATCTCCACATTATCTTCAATAACGACATTACCAATCTGTGGCACTTTATTATAATTATCCCCATTGGGAGCAAAACCAAAACCATCTGCGCCGATCACCGTTCCGGCATGGATCGTACATCCACTACCGATCACACAGCCATAATAGATTTTTGCCCCGGCATAGATCGTCGTATGATCACCGATCACAACACCCTCACCGATATAAACCTGAGGATAGATTTTTACATCATTACCGATTTTCGCCCCTTTACCGATATAAGCAAAAGCTCCCACATAAGGAGCTTCACCGATAACCGCCCCTTCACCGATATAAGAAGGTTGTTCGATACCTGTCGGCCGGGAACGCATACTATCGTACATCTGCAACAAAGAAGCGATCGCTTCATAAGCCGAAGGCACCCGGATTAAGGTACAGGGTACCTGCTGTACAGGAGAAAAGTCATGATTCACCAAAACGACAGAAGCAGCTGTCGTATAAATATAGTGTTCATATTTGGGATTTGCCAGAAAGGCCAATGTATTGGGCTTTCCTTCTTCAATTTTAGATACATTATTAACCATCACTTCCCCATCCCCTTCAACTACACCTTTTAATAATGCAGCAATATCTTTCGCCTTGAATTCCATATTTCAAAAATTTCGGCAAACTTACAAATTTTATTTGTAACTCATAAAAATATTACGAATATGTTTCAATTTTAAGAAAAATGAAACATATTCCCCATTGAATCAACCTCATAATTAACAACCACTTATCTCCTCTTCAAACTATAAAGATCAGCTATCCGGAGGATATAACAAAAACGAAGCGACACCGATCTATTTAAAACTACGATTGAAATAGTTACAGGAGTTTCAACGATTACAAAGGTTTCAGCAGTCAAGTTTAACCGTTGTAACTAAAAACGGTAGTTTAAACCAGATTTATAAACTTTTGCCCTATTTATCCCGCGATTATTTTGTATTTTAATAATTAAGTCGTATATTTGCAGAGGTTTAAAGCCAAAGAGAGGGGACGGATGTCCCCTCTCTTTTGTATCAATCGCAAAACAAAGAGATGAAAACGGAAGAAATCAAACACCTCATAGAACCGGTTCTGACAGAACACCATTTATTTCTGGTCGAATTGAAGATTTCTAAAGACAATGTTATCGAAGTCTTTGTCGATGCTCTGGAAGGAGTCAACATACAGACTTGTATCGCCGTCAGCCGGGAGATCGAATCTTCACTCAACCGGGATGAAGAGGATTTCGAATTGACCGTATCCAGTGCCGGACTAGGTTATCCTTTCAAAGTGGAGCAACAATATCAAAAAAATCTGGGTAAAAGTGTCGAAATAAAGCTGAACGACCATACCAAACTAAATGGTATATTACTTCGTTTCACCCCGGAAGAAATTGTCATCGAACAGGAAGAGAAAAAAATCATCGAAGGAAGCAAACGGAAACAATTGGTAAAAACAGAGCGGACAATTGTCCGAAACGACATCAAAGAAATCAAAGATATCGTGAAATTTTGAACCGGAAAAACAGATAAAATAAATAATCAATAAAAATAAAAGCTAAAAAGTCGAAATGGAAAATATTAATCTGATAGATTCATTCGCTGAATTTAAAGAATTCAAAAACATAGACCGGGCCACATTGATGAGAGTATTGGAAGATATTTTCAGAAATATGCTGTTGAAAAGATATGGTACGGATGAAAATTTTGACATCATCATCAACATCGACAAAGGTGACCTCGAAATCTGGCGGAATCGTACTGTTGTAGAAGATGACAAACTGGAAAATCCCAATAGCGAGATTACTTTAACCGAAGCGAAAAAAATCGATGAAGATTATGAACTCGGAGAAGAAGTTACGGATGAAGTAAAATTCAAAGACTTCGGCCGCCGTTCTGTATTAGCTTTACGGCAGAATCTCTCCGCCCGTATTCTGGAATTGGAGAAAGACAATGTTTACAATAAATATAAGGATAAAGTCGGACAAATCATTTTGGGTGAAGTCTATCAGGTATGGAAAAAAGAAATGCTGGTCCTGGATGACGAAGGCAATGAATTGATTTTACCCAAACAGGAACAAATCCCGACAGACTTTTTCAAAAAAGGAGATTCCATCAAAGCCGTGGTCATTCGGGTAGAAATGCGGAATTCCAATCCTTACATTATCTTATCGAGAACTTCTCCGGTATTCCTGGAAAGATTATTTGAAAACGAAGTACCTGAAATTTTCGACGGTCTGATCACGATCAAGAACGTAGTCCGGGTACCGGGAGAGAGAGCCAAAGTTGCCGTAGAATCCTACGACGACCGTATCGATCCGGTGGGTGCTTGTGTGGGTATGAAAGGTTCGAGAATACATGGTATTGTCAGAGAGTTGAGAAATGAAAATATCGATGTGATCAATTATACCAATAATTTACAACTCTACATCACTCGTGCTTTAAATCCGGCTAAGATCAAAAATATCGAAATCGACGAAGCCCATAAAAAAGCAAATGTCTACCTCGATCCGGAAGAAGTATCACTGGCTATCGGTAAAGGTGGATTGAACATCAAATTGGCCAGTCAGCTGACCGGTTACGATATCGACGTATATCGCGAACTCGATCAAGCCCAGGAAGAAGATGTCAATCTGGATGAATTCGCCGATGAAATCGAAGGTTGGGTGATCGACGAACTGAAACGTGTCGGCTGTGACACTGCCAAGAGTGTATTAGAACTCAGCGAGTCAGAACTGGAAAGCCGGACAGACCTTGAAATTGAGACCATACGTGAGGTTCTCAATATTTTAAAAGCAGAATTTGAATAATTCTGTATTAACGCTTGTAAATTTGTAATCTCAATATGGCAGTAAGATTAAGTAAAATAGCCCGAGAATTTAACGTAGGTTTATCTACTATTGTAGAGTTCCTGCACAGTAAGGGGATCAAAATATCCTCAGATCCGAATGCAAAGTTAACGGATGAAGATTATGCTTTGGTTGCAAAAGAATTTTCATCTGACAGCCAGGTAAAAAAAGAGTCCTCTCTGGTTGATCTGAAAAATACCAGAAAGAAAAAAGAGACTGTCACAATAGACAACGCTGGCAACATCTCTTCAGGAAACGAAGATACAGAAGAAGAGGAAGAGGAATTCATTTCGATTAAAGATGAAGTGAGATTCGAAAATAAAATTAAGATTGTCGATCATATCGATCTGAATCCGGAGAAAAAAACACAACCGGAACCGGTAGAAGCAAAGGTTGAACAACCGAAAAGAGAAACTCAGGAAGAAATAACCGAAAAAGTGGAAGAACCGAAAGTAACCCGGGTTGAAGTAGAAGAAACTCAGGAAGAAGAAAGAAAAGTAACACCAGAAGTGGAGCCCGAAATTTCCGTACAAATGGAAGAGTCTTCCGAATCCACTCCTTTCAAAGTAGCACAACCTGCGCTGAAAGATGTAAAAGTAGTGGGTACAATCGACCTGGACGCCATCAACCAACGTACAGACCTCCGAAAAAAAGTAAACAGGAACGGGAACGGGATCGCCGTGAACAGAAAAAAGCCAACAAGCCTTTCGTATCGGCCGCTAAAACCGAACAGCCGGTAGCAAGCCCATCGACAGATATCGTTAATAAGGGAGAAGAGGATGCAGATATCCGTAAAAAACGGAAAAGAATTCATCGTCAGGATGAAAAAATTCAGGTGGAAGCAGCTACCATTCCGGCCAAAAATGCCAAAATTGAAGAAAATAAGCGGAAACTGAAAAAGCTGAAGAAAAAGAAAAACGAAAAGACTGAAATCTCCGATGAAGATATCGACAAGCAAATCAAAGATACTTTTGCCCGCTTAGGAAGCAAAGGAAAATCACAGACTGCAAAACACCGTCGGGATAAGCGGGATGCTGCACAGCAAAAGTTACAGGCCGAACTGGAACAAGAAGAAAAGGAAAAGAGCATTCTGAAACTAACGGAATTCGTGACGGTAGCCGAATTGGCAACCATGATGAATATTAGTGTGACAGAGGTTATCTCTGCTTGTATGTCGCTCGGACTTTTTGTATCTATCAACCAACGCTTGGATGCAGAAACGATCAATATTGTTGCCGATGAATTCGGCTATTCGGTTGAATTTGTAAGCATTGAAATTCAGGAAGCCATCGACGAAGAGGAAGAAGATTCCGAAGAGAACCTGTTGCCACGTCCGCCGATTGTCACTGTTATGGGGCACGTCGACCATGGTAAAACCTCTTTATTGGATAGTATTCGTAAAACCAATGTCATCGCAGGTGAAGCCGGTGGTATCACACAGCATATCGGAGCTTACAACGTAAAATTGAGTGACGGCCGGACGATCACTTTCCTGGATACTCCGGGTCACGAAGCATTTACAGCGATGCGTGCCCGTGGTGCTCAAGTGACCGATATCGCTATCATCATCGTCGCTGCCGACGATAACGTCATGCCTCAAACCATCGAGGCGATCAACCACGCCAGTGCTGCGGGAGTACCTATTGTGTTTGCCATCAACAAAATAGATAAACCGGGAGCGAATCCGGACAAAATCCGGGAAGAACTGGCCAATATGAATTATCTGGTGGAAGAATGGGGAGGAAAATACCAATGTCAGGAAATCGCAGCTAAGAAAGGCTTAAATATCGAAGAGTTGCTGGAGAAGGTATTGTTAGAAGCCGAACTTCTGGATATGAAAGCCAATCCTCATAAGAAAGCTACCGGTTCTATCATCGAATCGTCTTTGGACAAAGGACGTGGATATGTAGCTACAGTGCTCGTACAATCCGGAACGCTTAAAGTAGGTGATATTGTGCTTGCCGGCCAGTATTTCGGACACGTCAAAGCCATGTTCAACGAACGGGGAGAAAAAATGGAGAAGGCAGGTCCTTCCGAACCGGCTTTAATATTAGGTTTGAACGGTGCTCCACAGGCAGGTGACAAATTCAATGTAATGGGGAACGAGAAAGAAGCGCGGCAACTTGCCAATAAACGGGAACAGCTCCAGCGTGAACAAGGTCTGCGTACTCAGAAACACATCACTCTGGACGAAATCGGACGCCGTATCGCTATCGGTAATTTCCAGGAATTGAATGTGATTGTTAAAGGCGACGTCGACGGTTCTATCGAAGCGTTGTCCGATTCACTGATCAAGCTGTCTACAGATGAGATCCAGGTGAACATCATTCACAAAGCTGTCGGACAGATTACAGAAGGAGATGTACTACTGGCTGCAGCCTCGAATGCAATCATCGTCGGGTTCCAGGTACGTCCGTCTATGGGCGCCCGTAAACTGGCTGAAAAAGAACAGATAGATATCCGGCTTTATTCTGTCATCTACCAGGCGATCGAAGAATTGAAATCAGCTATGGAAGGTATGCTTTCTCCGGAAATCAAAGAAGAAATCATTGCAACGGTCGAAGTTCTGGAAACCTTCAAAATCTCCAAAGTGGGTACCATCGCCGGTTGTATCGTCCGTGACGGCAAGATCACCCGTACAGCGAAAATCCGGGTTATCCGCGAAGGTATCGTTATTTACACCGGTGTTTTGGGTTCTTTGAAACGTTTTAAGGACGATGTAAAGGAAGTAACCAAAGGATTCGAATGTGGTCTGAATATCGAGAACTACAACGACATCCGGGTCGGAGACATGATCGAAGGATACCAGGAAGTGGAAGTGAAAAAAACACTTTAAATATATCGGACGAGCGACAAACGATTTCCATATTGCTTGCCGCTCTCTATTTTGTTAATCATTAATTAAGGAACATTTAACACCTGTCTAACACTGCTTATCAGGGATTATTTCTTTACTTTGTGATAGATAAAAAACAAAACAATTAATTTTTGAAAAAATGAAGAAGATATTGGTTATAATGGTACTGTTCGCAGCATTTACAACAGGACTGACAGCTCAGGTTTTAAAACCCGTAAAATGGCAAATCACCCAGAAAAAAGTGAGTGACGGAGTATATGATATCATCTGCAAAGCTACTGTAGACGGCGGATGGCATTTATACGACACGAAACTTCCCGAAGGCGGACCTCTGCCAACCACCTTCAATATGGATGAAGATGAAACCAGCGGTATCGAACTGGTAGGTGAATTCAAAGCGACAGAGAAAGCTCTGACCGAACATAGCGAAGCGTTCGATATGGATCTGAAATATTTTATCAATGCCGCTACTTTTGTTCAACGGGTCAAGGTAACCAGCGCAAAAGCTAAATTAGTGGGTTATGTAGAATATATGTCTTGCTCCGGCGGACAATGTACTCCTCCTGCAGAAGCAGATTTCAGTTTTGATTTAACAAAATAAGTACAGGATTCCGATTCCTGCTATAAAAAGAGACAAAGATCCAACCGATATTTTTGTCTCTTTTTTTCATTTTATCCGCTTATATAGTATGAAACATTTCCTGTTGGTTTTTCTGATTTCAGGATATATCCCGGCTTTAGCCCAACCCTGGTTATACCGGGATAATAGTCCGGAATTGGATAGCCTGAGCTTTTTTTTCTTCGGAGACGTCATGCAACACGAACCTCAGATCAGCGGGGCCTGGAATGCAGAGACAGCTGATTACGACTATCTGCCCTGTTTTCAGTACATCACTCCTTATTGGCAAAAAGCCGATTATGTCATCGCCAATCTGGAAACGACTTTATCCGACAGGGGGTATAGTGGTTATCCTCAATTTTGTGCTCCCTGGCAACTTGCCCGTGATTTAAAAGCATGTGGAGTCGACATCCTGACCACCAATAACAATCATTCCTGCGACAAAGGACATCGCGGTATAGCTAAAACCATATACTATCTGGATTCCCTGCAATTCCCCCATACCGGTACCTTTACCGATACAACGGCTTGGCTTACCCGTTCTCCCCTTTATATTCGCCAGGGAAAATTCAAGATTGCCCTGATCAGTTATACTTATGGGACTAACGGTATTCCGGTAACCCACGGCCAGGTCGTTTCCATGATCGATACCTTTCATATGGCCCGCCAAATCGAAAAGGCCCTTTTAGACACGGTTACCAATATCATTGCAGTCATGCACTGGGGTGAAGAGTATTTTACAGCTCCGAATGCAACTCAAAAAAAACTTTCTTCCTGGTTGCACGAACGGGGAGCCGACATCGTCATCGGTTCACACCCACACGTCATCCAACCGATAAGCTATATTCAACACGAACAGGACACACTGGGTGTTACTGTCTTCTCTTTAGGAAATTTTGTATCCAATCAAAGTAAACGATATACAAACGGAGGCTTGGGAGTTCACCTCACTCTTTACCGCCAAAACGGGAAAACCCGTTACCGGATGCAAACCCTCAGTAACTATGTCTATCGTCCGCTGGAAGATGGGAAAAGACGTTATTATGTCATCCCCGAACCGGAAGCCCACCGAATCCTCGCCAGCCAGGATTCTTTGCTCTATACCCGATTTTTTCAGGATACCGATTCGATTATCGGTCATATAGCACCGAAATTCCAATTAGAATAGGTGCTCACCGAAATCGACTCCGCAAATATTTTTACCGGAAGGACTTATTTTATGTAATAAAATTTGTAATTTCGTAGAGTTAAAAAATAATAACTTTTAAATTATGAAAATTGCAGTAATTGCACATGATGGAAAAAAAGCCGAAATGGTAGCTTTCCTGAACAGACACATGGACTTTCTGAAATCCGTAGGTACAGAAATCGTAGCTACCGGAACTACAGGGAAACATGCACAGGATGCAGGTTTGGAAGTTGAACGCTTACTATCAGGGCCGTTGGGAGGTGATGCTCAGATTGCCGCATTGGTAGCTGAACACCAAATTGCGATGGTAATTTTCTTTCGGGATCCGCTGGGTAAACACCCACACGAACCGGATGTACAAATGTTAATGCGGGTATGTGACGTTCACAACGTACCTATCGCGACCAATCCAGCCAGCGCTGAAATGATGATTCGGGGATTCCTCGATATGCATCAGAAGTAAAGCCCGGACCCCGGACTTTACTAATGGAAACGTCTTTATCAATCGGCAGATAAAGCCGTTATTCAGAGAAATCTATGAAAACCTTTGCACAAACCATTCTCATCTATTATATTTGTGCAAAATATAAGATTCGGATGATCAGGAAATTTACAGCAATAACGCTTCTTTCTATGGCCAGCATAGTGATGCTTGCTTTTGTTGTATTTCCACATCATCATCACAACGAATATATCTGTTTCGCAACCGCTCACTGCCAGGATGAAGGAGAAAACGAAGAGCACAGTCATGACACAGGCAGTAGCAATCATCGGTGTGTAAAAAATCTTTTTCAAACCCAGATCAACCGGGGCCAAAATGTAGAACATCAGAGCGAAGAAGGAGCCTATCATCATTTTAGCCTCTCGTTGTTTCTTGTTTCCAATATTCTTGAATTCTTATCTTCTGAAGCAGAGCAACAATGTGATTCCGATAGTTATTATCAGGAAAAACTTCATACAGCCTGTTATATATCAGCCTTGGCCGGCCGAGCCTCTCCTTTTACAGTATAGTTTTCTAAATATCAGGGAGATACCCTTCTGATAAACCGGACAGAATTTTATCGTACCGATAAAGCTTAGTTCATAAAATTTATAAAGTCGATACCCCTGCGGGCGTTTTATTTACGGCCGCAGAACGATCGTTAGAAATGAGGTTTGGTATAATCCTCCGAAGAATACGATCCACTTTATAAACTTCAGACAGTGAAAACACAACTTTATCAGCTTTACCAATAAGAATTAACCGAATTAAATATCCATAAATAAAACGATATGAGACTATTTATTATAGCCCTAACTATTTTATCGATGTGTTTTTACGGATGTAAAAATACTCAAAAATCCTCTTATGAACACGAGACAGCCGAGGAGCATGCAGCTCATAACCACGACCATGAACACGAAAATCACGACCATGAACACGAAGGTCACAACCATGAAGAAGAGGAACATGAGAACGGCGAAGGACATAGTGATGAGATTATCTTCACAAAAGCACAGGCAGCCAAAACAGATTTTGAAGTGAAAGAAATACAGCCCGGAACCTTCCACCAGATTATCAAAACGACAGGTCAGGTGCTTCCGGCTCCCGGAGATGAATCGATCATCGTAGCCACCAACAACGGGGTTATTTCCTATGCTAACAATAACCAGGCGGAAGGAAGTATGGTAAAACAAGGACAACCTCTTTTTTACATTACTTCGAAGCACATGGGCGAAGGAGATTATTATACCCGTATCCATGCCAATTACGAAAAAGCCAAAGCCGAATACGAACGAGCTGAAAAATTAGTAAAAGATCAGATTGTTTCTCAAAAAGAATTTGAAAATGCCCGCTTAAATTATCAGAACGCCAAAACCGCTTATGAAGCTATTTCGGGTAAACAATCGGCCAAAGGTGTCGGGATCACCACTCCATTAACCGGTTATCTCAAAAACATCTCTGTCAAAGACGGCGAATATGTTACAGCAGGTCAGGCTATAGCCACTGTATCGCAAAATAAAAAACTGGTTTTACGTGCAGACGTATCTGAAAAATACTATAACTCGCTGAATTCCATCAATAATGCCAACTTTAAAACTCCTTACGATAATCGCGTATATGCTTTACCTGATTTATCCGGGAAATTACTATCCGTCGGTAAGGCAGCCGGAACAAATTCATTTTTTATCCCGGTAACCTTCGAATTCGACAACCGTGGTGATATCATTCCGGGTTCATTCGTCGAAATATACCTGCTCTCTTATCCCATGGAGAATGTACTGAGCCTTCCGGTATCGGCCTTAACGAACGAAATGGGTAATTTTTATGTATACCGCCAACTCGATGAAGAAGGTTACCAAAAGCAAGAAGTCACACTCGGAGCCAACAATGGCAAGGAAGTTCAGGTATTATCAGGCTTAACTCCGGGAGACCGGATCGTTACCCGTGGAGCTTATCAGGTGAAAATGGCTTCAGCCTCTGCTGCTATTCCGGGTCATACCCACGAACATTAAAATGGAGTAACTATGCTAAATAAAATCATACAATATTCATTACACAACCGTTTGTTGGTAATGATCGCAGCAGTAGCCCTGCTGATTTGGGGAAGCATTACAGCCCACAACATGGAAGTGGATGTTTTTCCAGACCTGAATGCTCCGACCGTAGTGGTGATGACCGAAGCTCAAGGGATGGCACCGGAAGAAGTAGAACGGCTGGTGACCTTCCCGGTGGAAACCGCTGTCAACGGAGCCACCGACGTCAGACGTGTACGTTCGTCTTCTACCACAGGTTTCTCGGTCGTATGGGTTGAATTCGAATGGGGTACGAATATTTATACAGCCCGGCAGATTGTATCGGAAAAGCTGGCAACCCTGGGAGAAGCACTTCCTGATAATGTCGGTACTCCCACCCTGGGCCCCCAATCTTCGATCCTGGGTGAAATGATGATTATCGGTCTGACTGCCGACAGTACTTCTTTACAGGATTTACGTACAATAGCCGATTGGACCATCCGACCGCGCTTACTCTCGACCGGAGGAGTTGCCCAAGTGGCCGTTATCGGAGGCGACATCAAAGAGTATCAGATATTGCTCGATCCGGCCCGTATGAAGTATTACAATATCGGATTGGACGAGGTCCTGCCGGTAGTAGAAAATATGAACCAAAATGCCACCGGAGGTATCCTTTACGAATACGGAAATGAATATATCATACAGGGAGTTATGGCAACCACCCGGGTCGAGGAAATAGGTAAAGCCGTCATTAAAACCGTCGACGATTTTCCTATCACATTGGCTGATATTGCAAACGTTCAGATCGGAGCTAAAACACCTAAATTAGGAGTTGCTTCAGAAAAAGGTAAACCGGCAGTGCTGGTTACCGTCACCAAACAACCCGGCACCAACACCCTCGAACTAACCGACAAACTGGATGCCTCTATCCAGGAACTTCGTAAAACTTTACCGGAAGACGTCGAGGTTTCGACAGACATTTTCAGGCAATCCCGTTTTATCAACAGTTCGATCCACAACATCCAGGAAGCTTTACTGGAAGGAGCTGTTTTTGTGATTGTGGTGTTGTTCTTTTTCCTGATGAATTTCCGGACCACGATCATTTCCCTCGTCGCTCTTCCTTTGTCTATGTTGATGGCAATCCTGGTGATGCATGCTTTGGGGTTGACAATCAATACTATGAGTTTAGGAGGTTTGGCTATTGCTATCGGCTCGTTGGTCGACGATGCGATTGTGGATGTGGAAAATGTACGCTTACGCGAAAACCGATTCAAACCCGCCACAGAACGACGCCCGACCATCGAAATTGTTTTCGAAGGTTCGAAAGAAGTCCGGATGCCTATCCTGAACTCTACGTTGATCATCGTGGCTTGTTTTCTTCCTTTATTTTTCCTTTCGGGCATGGAAGGCAGAATGCTGATACCGCTGGGTATTGCTTTCGTTGTCGCCCTGTTTGCTTCGACCGTCATCGCTTTGACACTGACTCCGGTATTATGTAGTTATATGCTGACTACCGAAAAAGCATTGAAAAAAAGCGAAAAGGAGCCATTTATCTCCCGCAGCTTAAAAAAGGTATACCGAAAATCGTTAAACTGGGCACTGCATTACAAAAAAATAGTGATCGGTACAGCTGCCACCCTACTGGTTTTATCGCTGATCATCCTATTCAGTTTAGGACGTAGCTTCTTGCCTCCTTTCAACGAAGGTTCGCTGACCATCAATATCAGTACCATGCCGGGTATCTCACTTGAAGAGTCGGACCGTATGGGTGGATTAGCCGAAAAGATTCTCCTGGGGATTCCGGAAATTCAAACTGTGGCACGTAAGACAGGACGTGCCGAGCTAGATGAACATGCACTGGGAGTAAATACCTCCGAAATCGAAGCACCTTTCGAATTACAAGACCGGGACAGAGATGAATTTCTGGCTGATGTACGAAAACAATTGGGTGAACTGAAAGGGGCCAATATCGAAATCGGTCAACCGATCTCCCACCGTATCGACGCCATGCTTTCCGGAACGAAAGCCAACATTGCGATCAAACTATTCGGTAATGACCTGAATAAACTGTATAGCTTGGGAAGTGAAATCAAAAATTCTATACAAGGAATCGACGGTATTGCGGACCTGACTCTGGAACAACAGATCGAACGTCCTCAGTTACAGATTCTTCCTAAACGGGACATGTTGGCCAGGTATGGTATTACTCTACCGGAATTTTCCGAATTTATCAATGTCGCTCTGGCCGGGAAAGTAGTTTCACAAGTGAATGAAGGTGGAAAAATCTTCGACCTGACCATTAAAGTAGCCGACCATGACCGGGATAGCATGGAAGAAATCGGTGAACTCATGCTGGATGCCGATGGACGTAAAGTGCCCCTGCATTATGTAGCGGAAGTACTTCCCCTATCCGGGCCCAACACCATCAGCCGGGAGAATGTACAACGTAAGATCGTCGTTTCTGCCAATGTTGCCGGCAGGGATTTGAAAGGCGTAGTCAACGATATCCAAAAAACAGTAGACGAACAAATCTCTCTACCGGAAGGTTATCACATCGAGTATGGCGGACAGTTCGAAAGTGAAGCAGCTGCTTCCCGAACTTTATTCCTGACTTCCCTGATCTCCATCCTACTGATATTCTTGATTTTGTATCATGAATTCCGGAGTTTACCTTTATCCGGTATCATCATGTTGAATCTGCCCTTAGCCATCATCGGAGGAGTGATCAGTATCTGGTTTACCTCAGGGGTAATCAGTATCCCTTCTATCATCGGATTCATTTCCCTATTCGGTATCGCTACCCGTAACGGAATACTACTGGTATCCCACTACAATCATTTACGGGAAGAAGGTCTGAATCTGAGGGAAAGTATTATTCAAGGTTCTTTGGACCGGCTCAATCCGATTCTGATGACAGCCTTAACCTCTGCACTGGCTTTAATTCCGCTGGCTGTGGGTGGGGATCTTCCGGGAAATGAAATCCAAAGCCCTATGGCACAGGTGATATTAGGAGGATTATTAAGCTCCACTCTGCTAAACGGATTTGTAGTCCCTATCGTATATTTTCTGTTGAACCGGAAAAAAGAAGCATCAATAGTAACCCCTCAGGAGATACAAGCCGATTTATAAATTTACAATTCATCATTATGAAAAAATACATATACATCCTTTGCCTGTCTCTGATCGTCACTCTCCCTGTATTTTCCCAATCGGGAATCAAGGAAGTGCTTAAAAATATCGAGGTAAACAATCCCACCTTACAAGCAGGCATGCAACTAAACCAAGCACAAAAGCTGGAAGCACGGACGGGGATTTTTTTACCCAACCCGACAGTCGAATTAAATCAATTGTGGGCCGACCGTAGTGTAGGCGGAAATGCCAACGAATTAGCCGTCGTACAGAGTTTCGACTTCCCTACGGTCTATGCCAATAAAAACAAATTGGCCAAATTGAAATCTGCAACTTCCGATCTCCAATATGCAGCCACCCGTCAGGAGATCTTACTGACAGCACAACAGACCTGCCAGGAAATCATATACTTACGCAAACAAAAACAGTTATTGGACCAACGGCTGAAAAATGCGGAAAAACTAGCAGAATTGTATCGTCAACGTTTTGCGAATGGTGATGCCAACCGATTAGAATACAACAAAATTCAATTAGAAAAGATTAATGCCAATAATGCCAGCCGACTCAATAACTCGGCTTTGCGGGCTCAATTGGAGAAATTACAGGCACTGAACGGTGGCCACCCCCTCGATTTCGAAGTAACGGACTACCCACAGACTCAGGTTCTACCGGACTATTCCAGTCTGGAATCGGAGTATCTGGCCGCTGATCCCACATTAAAAAGTCTACGCAGCGAATCCGAATCCGCCCGACGGGAGATCAAAGTAAACCGGGCCCTGACTTTACCTAAATTCGATCTGGGTTACCGTCGTAACGGGGGTAGTGAATCAAAGATGAACGGTTTCAAAATCGGCCTTTCGATTCCGCTTTGGGAAAATAGAAACACGGTTAAACAAGCAAAAGCACAAGCCGAATATACGGTTACCAATATCTTAGCCAATCAACAGACCCTGAAAGCTACCCTCCGGGAACTATACCTGCAAGCCGAAGCTTTGGCAAACTCCCGGAATGAATATGCAGAGGCTCTTTCCAGCCAACGGACCGACGAATTACTCAATAAGGCTCTCGAAACCGGGCAGATATCCATGATCGATTATTTTGTAGAGATTACTCTGCTTTACGATAGTATGCAAAACTATTTGGATGTAGAAAAAGAATATCAGAATGCAGTGGCCCAACTATTACAATATCAATTGTAATAAGTTTTAAAGTCCCCCAACCTGCCGGCG